>Ga0208795_1000153_pt1 | contig 34788 bp, 53 predicted proteins | sample CB_VirMetaG_6_FD_184541 | JGI IMG/M metagenome (GOLD analysis project Ga0208795, IMG submission 184541) | Freshwater to marine saline gradient viral communities from Chesapeake Bay - CB_1508_2 Viral MetaG (SPAdes) (version 4) | ecosystem: Environmental > Aquatic > Marine > Coastal | place: USA... | reverse complement strand
TTGGCATGCTGGTAATGATGGTACAGGTTCTGGTCTTGATGCTGATTTGTTAGATGGACAACATGGTTCTTATTATGTAACTAATACTGCAACAGTTGAAGCTGCAGGGGCTTTGATGGATTCTGAAGTAGATGCAGATATCAAAACTCTAGCGCTTCCTGCATCCACTACTATAAGTACTTTTGGTGCTTCTCTAATTGATGATGCTGCAGCTTCAAATGCTAGAACAACATTGGAATTAGAAACTATTAGTCAAGTAGAAGCAGAAGCAGGAACAGCAACAACAACACGCGCATTCACCGCAGAAAGAGTATCACAAGCAATAACAGCTTTGGGTGGTGCTGGTGGAGTAACAACAGGAAAAGCAATAGCAATGGCTATTGTATTCGGATAAGGAATTAATTAAATGGCCGCACCAAATATCGTCGATGTAGCAACCATTACAGGTAAGACAGCAGTTTTAGCTGCTACTACAACAGCAACAGCTATTGTTACTAATTCCGCTGCTAGTGGTAAAGTATTTAAAATAAACGCACTAGTAATTGCTAACATTGATGGAACTAATGCAGCTGATATAACTGTTGATTTATATCGTAGTAGTACATCTTATCCATTAGTTAACACAATAGCTGTTCCAGCTGATGCAACACTACTTGCAATTACTAAAGAAATGTCATTATACCTTGAAGAAGGTGATGTAATTAGATGTTTAGCAAGTGCAAATAGTGACCTAATGGCAGTTTGTTCTTATGAGGAAATTAGTTAATGTCGAAAATACACCATAATGGTGGTATTATAGGTGTTTCGAATATACCAACAATATCTTTGGCTTCCGGTGTTTGGGATTTACATGCACAAGTAGAAGCACGACGCAGTAATATATGGCCCGGTGGAATAGTAACTGATGGCCTTTTGGTTTATTATGATGCTGCAGATACAAATAGTTATCCGGGTACTGGTACTGATATCTTTAATCTTGCTGGTGCAAGTTATGATGGTGTTTTAACAAATGGACCGGGATTCAATACATTTTCTGGTGGTTCTATTGATATGGATGGGAGTGATGATAGTATTAATATAACAGGTCTTGATTTACAGCAAGATTTCAGTCTTGAATTTTGGGTCCACCAAGATCAATTAAATACATTTTGTCTTGGTGGACAAGGAACTACAGCAACACGATCTGGTTTACATATGTGGTTTATATCTGACAGTAGTTTAAGATTTGGTTTATATGCTAGTGACTTGGATGCTACGGGATTAAGTGTTTCAACAAATACTTGGTATCATTATGTATTAACTTATGATAGTTCAACCTATGAGAAAAAGATTTATTTAAATTCAGTCTTAAAAAATTCTGGTACAGGTGGTGAATATATTGGTAGTGGAACATTTAGGATAGGGGCAACCTATTCATCTGGTGGTAGTTATGGTAATGGTAGATTTGCTCAGTTTAGAATGTATAACAAAGTATTGACTGCAACAGAAATTACTCATAATTATACAGTAACAGCAGAAACTTTTGTTATTCAAAATGAGTTTGAGAATGTAGGCGATCCTTTGAACATTTTTGGGTGGGTTGCAACGGGTGTGCGTTGCACACTGTCAGCGGATGATATAACAGGTAAATCATCCTATGGGGGAGTTCCATTGAAGATGGTAAATACTGTAAATGACCCGAATACCGGAACGTACAACGGCCCAGCATGGAACATTGCACCAGCTGAAAATGGTCAAACATGGAAAATTACTGTAGAAGCTAAAGCATCTGTGGCAGTTAATGGAGAAATATTTATTTTTGGTGTGGATAGCGCAGGCAACTTTATATCTAGCTCAGGATTTGCATTCAGTGCAGGAAGTATTTCTATTGGTACTTCGTGGGCAGAAAAGTCTTATGAGTTCACTTTCAATCACGTAGACGTAGCATTTATTCAATGTAGACTAGATGGTGATACATCTGCAACCGCTGGTGCGGATGGTTACACTCAATGGTTTGATAATTTACGTGTCGAGCGTACAGCATAAGGAGTTTTTAATGACAATGGAAGATTTGGTCTATAATGGGAAAAGGTAATATAATCGGCGTTCCAAACGAGCCAACGGTATCAGTCGCCTCCGGTGTTTGGAGTTTGCGGGAGCAGGTTTTGGCGCATCGTGATGGGGTGTGGCCCCTGTATTTCATAGATGGTTTACAGTTATGGTTAGATGCGAGTGACACAAATAGTTATCCAGATACAGGATCAACTTGGTATGATATCAGTTCTTCTGATTTTGACGCTAGTATAACGGGACTGGTCTACACTTCAGATGCAGGGGGTGGACTTACATCCGGGGCTGGTGATCAGGTTAATGTTCCATCTGGTTTGGATTTCAGCGGTGGTGGTTTTACTATGTCAGTATGGGTCAACCACACATCAACAACTGGAGTTCAACGATATTTTACCATAGGATCAACTCCATTAGAAGGTCCGACTATTCGTAATTCATCAGGGGCAGCACATGCATATGTTTTTGATAGCACCAGCACGATCCGCGAAATCACCGTCGCCAGTGCAATCTCCACAAGTAACTATTACAATTTTGTTTTTACGTATGATGGCACAACATTCAGATTGTACAAAAATAATGTAGAGATAGGAACGCTTGCTGTAAGTGTTACATTACCAACACCAAATGTTGCCACTCTAGGAGCCGGGGCTGAGGCCCTCATGGGGAATATTTATGGTGCTGAATATTACAACCGCGCATTGAGTACCGATGAGATTACCCTTAATTACAACCGTCTCAAAGGAAGATTTGGTCTATAATCGGAGTACCAAATGAACCAACTACATTAGTTGCTCTACAACCAGCATAAGGAAATATAATGACAATATACACACATAATGGGGCATATCCAACTAAATTACCATTTAGAATAATTCTACCAGATGGTAGGAGTCGCACTGATCCAACAACATTTAGTGCAACTGAAATAAGTGATGCTGGTTATACTGCAGTTGATGATAAACCCACTGTAACAGATACTCAAGTTTTGGAATGGAATAATACCAATGCCGATTGGGTTATTCGTGATAAAACAGCAGAAGAATTAGAATTGGAAAGAATGGCTGGATTCAATCCACTAAACCCGGCTCAATTTGAAGCTATTTTATCACTAATTGGTATAACAGTAGAACAGATTGATGCTGCAATTGATTCAGTTATTACTGATCCACCTTCAGCCGCTTTTGCTAAAGCTAAAGTAAGAAAAGCTACTGCTTATCATCGTGATAATGAATTATTTGATTTACTTGTTCCTGTTATGCAGATTACAAATGAAGAAATTGATACAGCTTGGTTGCAAGCACAACAATTTCGTTGAGATGAATAATGAGTGATTATACAAAATTTGTAAATGTCGAGTCGATTGGTGGAATAAAATTTAAATTGCTTGAAAATTTGAAGTGGTCAATTGGTCGTAAAAATTCTGGTTTTGATTATACCGTCCCAAATGGTTCTATTTTTGATGTATCAATACCAAAATTTTTACGTCTTGTTATTGATGCACGTGATAAAAGATTTTTAAAGGCAGCTGCTTTACATGATCATATGCTTGAAGACAATTGGTCTAGAGCGGAATCAGGTGGAATTTTTAATGAAGCATTAAAAGCTGATGGTGTTCCTAAATATTTAAGATTATTAATGTATCAATCAGTAATCCTATGGCGATATGATTAATATAAATATAGGTACATAAGAGGAAAATAAATGAGTACACATAGACCAGAATCCAGAACTGAATTTAAAGAATTTATTCTTAGGGGATTAGGTGCACCTATTATTCAAATAAATGTAACTGATGAACAAATTGAAGATTGTATTGAGGTTGGATTATCACATTATATTGATTATCATTATGATGGTACAATGCCTACTTATCTAAGACATGAAATCACAGCGGATACAATTACAAATAAATATATCACAATTCCAGATACAATTATTGGTATTAAAAGGATTCTACCTCTTGGTAGCACGTTCTCTGGAAACTCAAATATGTTTTCTCCTGAATATCAATTAGCTTTATCACAAATTCAAGATATGAGTACGTTCTCATTAATTCCTTATTACATGATGCGTCAACAATATTCATTTATTGAACAAATGATTATCGGTAAACCACTTATCAGATATAACAGACATTTTGATAAATTATATTTAGATGTGGATGTTAAACGTTTGGTGCTTGGTCAATACCTTATAATTGAATGTTACACTGCAATTGATCCAGAAACTGAAACTGATGTTTGGAATGATCGTATTCTACAAAAACATGTAAAATCATTAGTCAAAGTTGTTTGGGGTTCTGTTCTTGGAAAATATGAAGGCGTTCAATTAGCTGGTGGTATCACAATGAATGGTAGACAGATTTATGATGATGGAGTTGGTGAGGTTCAAGCTATTGAAGATGAATATCGTGATGCTTATACACTACCACCAGAAGATTTAGTACTTTAATGTATCATATTATATATAAAATTACCAATTTATTAAATGATAAAATATATGTTGGTAAACAATCATATAATACTGAAGTTGAATATAATAATTATTTTGGTGGTGGTAAAATAATTATTAGAGCTTTAAAAAAACATGGTGTTGAAAATTTTAAAAAAGAAATTCTATGGTTTTGTTCTTCATCTAAAGGAGCTTATATACTTGAATCATTAATAGTAAATTATGAATTTATTTTGAGAGAGGATACATATAATTTAGTTCCGGGTGGAAGGGGTGGTACTGGTAAAAAACACACTGATATAACTAAAAAGAAATTATCAAAAGCAACATCAGGAAAAAATAACCCAATGTATAACACCCTTGGTGGATTCATTAATAAAAAACATTCAAGTGCTACTAAAAAGAAAATGTCTGAATCACATAAAAAATTAATAAAAAGTGATCTTCATATTCAAAATTTACAAGGGGTGAATTTAGGTAAAAAACATACGAAAAAAACTCTTTTAAAAAGAGAAAATTCTTATATGTGTAAATATGGAGTTAAAAATCCATCATCTATAAAAAATAAATTAGTTTTATATAATGGAATTACTAAATCTGCATATGAATGGTCAAAAGAAAAGAAAATAAAGTATACCCTTATAGGGTTTTACGCACATAATAATATAAATGAATGGAGGTATATGTAATGGCAACAAATGAGTGGTTCAATCAATACAATCATGAAGGTGAACAGGGATTATTAGATGATTTGATCGTTGAATCACTTCGTATTCATGCGCTTGATATGAAATATTTACCTAGAACGGGTGTGAATAAAGATGATACACTAAATGAATATGAATACAACACGTTTGATACAGCTATTGATTGTGAATTTTATATCAAATCTGCAACCTCTTTTGAGGGTCAAGGTTCATTTCTAGAAAAATTTGGTATGCAAATTAAAGATCAAATGATTCTGACAATGGCTAAACGTTCATTCAATTCATTTATCAAACCTATAACTGCTATGGAAAGACCATTAGAAGGTGATTTGATTTACATTCCAATGATTGAAGCATGTTATGAAATTAATTTTGTTGAAACATCTCTACCATTTTATCAACTTGGTGCGCTACAGACATATGATATTACGCTTGAATTGTATGAAAGCAGTCATGATGTTTTTTCTACTGGTATTGCTGCAATTGATGATAAGTACAATGGATATGGAGATGCAAACTCAGACCCTTATGATCAAGGTTCCGAATTTGCATTAACCAGCAACACGATATTAGACTTTACGGAAATTAACCCATTTACTGATGGATTTTAATCACATACTTTTCAAATCACTCTTCAGAGTAATCTTGAATACTGGTCCATCTAATTTCCAACCATAAACATCAAATGCATATTTAGCACCTTTTTGAGCAATAATAGCTCTATCTTTAATCAAACTAGTGCTTAATTTCTGTCGATATCCTGAAGCAACTTGAATTTTTGCAGCCTTAGCAACACAATCAGCACCAAAAGCACCCATAAAACCATCGAATTTAACACCCAATTTTAGGCCACGACCACAATGGGAACATTCACAATCTTTCTGATATCCAGTAATTGTGACTTCTTCACATGCTTTAAACGCAACTACGAAAGGTTTAGCCATAATCAATCTCCTATTTCTCTCAATCTCTATAATTAATATAGGCTATTTTTGAATCAATGTCAATCGTTTATTCTGAAATTAATAATTAGGTGGATAAAAGAAATTATCCATCATAGACTTTTTAGGTGGAGAATAACCTAATTGCTCTAGAAATTTGACAGTTTTGGTGTGTAAAGATTCTAGGGCAATCACTGGCATATCTCTTTTAATTAATTCATGTGCACCTTCTATAGCATGCTCTTCAAAACCTTCAATATCAAGCCATAGAAAATCTACTTTTCCAAAAGAAAATGAATCCAACTTTCTAATATATACATCACCATCTTTATTAATTTTTACCATATTTGAACCAAGGTTAGTATTGGTTCGAACATGTACTACACCCTTTTCTTCATTTGCACCCAAACCAAAACATTGTGGGTATACATTATGGATATTCAATGCATCTACATTTTTACATAAAATTTCAAATGATGGTACATATGGTTCAAATGTATAAACCTTATCAAAAATACTACTAAGAAGCAATGGATATAAACCCATTGCACCACCAGCCTGAACACATACGCCTTTTCTCTTTAAATTATTTACTATCTCTTTATGAGAATGCACCCAATCACCCACAGGACCACTATGATTAGTTGGCGATGTGTAATATCCAAATGTTCCCGTGTCAATATCATCCCAAAAAAGTTCAACACCTTCTAATGTATCAATTCCTTTAACTCTTTTCATTTATACCTTTCTAATGTTAATATAGATTATTTATATGGTTCAACTATAAGCCATACCAACAACTATTTGTTCATCATCCAGTAGTTTTATGAGTACTGCAGAAAACATGCTATCGACATATATTCCAGACCAACCAGCTTTTTCTAATTCACCATCAGGTTCAACACGCATGAAACCAGATAGGTGATACCACCAACCCCTATATTTAAAGAAACCATCAAGATTTTCATCGTCAAGATAATCGAACATATCTTCAAGTACGCTTTCAGGAACCTCATTACGATATTTTAGGTAACGTGGGTGATTATTTGTTGTGATAGTCATTTCAGAATTGCTCATAAATAACTTCCTTCCTCAATTTTTTGATTTCTTCTATAGCAAGTGTACATGTATCCGCATGTTAAACTCCTGTATACTGATATGCTCTATCATAATCACCAATGCTTACACGCACATACCAACCAACATTGAAGTAATCGGACTGCAGATCACTCTTATCAAAATTTTCAGTATTTGTACCTTTTCCGTTCATTGCATCAGACATTTCAGAGAAGAATTTATTGATTTTTTCATCACTACCTTCTCTTTTATGACCATGTGTCTGATAGTGGTTTACTTCAGAGAAATCCCTACCATCCAATTCACAATGAATTTTCCGATCAGCATTTTCAACACCAATGAAATCCAATTCGCCTGATTTTATATTCAGGATCAGTACAGAGTGATGATTAACCCTCAGTGTACCCTTAACACCATATTTATTCAATACAGCCTTGATACCCGGAGCCAATTCTTTCTTCATTTCTTGAGACATATAAGCCATTTGGTTTTCCTTTTGTTTCTCTCTATAACCTTACATTAGTCTATTTTCAAATTAATGTCAACAGAGAATAAAATCTTTTATAGTGGCTTGGAATCCATACCAGCGTGGTGCAGGATTATTACTCATTAGATCAGCATACTCAGCCCATTCAGCCCTACCCTGATCATCAAAACGGAAAACCCTATTTCCATCTTCTTCAATCCAAGAACCACCAGCCAGCGTAGAAAATTTAACAACAATACCCATTTTCAATCTCCTTTTAAATTCAATTTTTTGGTGGTTTTCTTAATGAAGCAAGAAATAATATTTTTGGTTCATCTTCACGATAAATTTTTAACCATTTAGATGCATCATCAGTATTTGTAGCTCGTTCTTTAACCCAAAAACATCCATTTGCTGGTGTATAACGATAAGCCCAAATGTAGAGGTTTGTCATAATCAATCTCCAATCAATTTACTACATATGTTTCATTCAAGATGTAGTATATTCCACACCAATCACCATCTTTATTCAATGGGATCACATCGACCATGAAAGCATTGGTTTCATTTTTCCGTACCCATGCTGTTGCTCCATGCAGGAAGTTATAAGACATACCTGATATCGTAGCTTCAGGAAAAACCTTAACCATTGCTGACAACATATCAATGGTTTTCAATTCAAAACCTTCTGGTCCTTTTCCTACTGGTTCGATCATAATCTAATCTCCTGTTTGTTTCTCAATCTCTATGATCAATATAGGCTATTTTCAAATTAATGTCAACAGCCTATATTCAAATAAATCATTTATTCCAGTGTTTCGTCACAAACTACCTCGAAAGCATATATCTCTCTTTGCCTATAAACATCTGCAAGCGCATCACGTGTTAAACAAAACATATAATATGCATCATCTTCATCCAGAACATAACAACATTCCATCCTGATTAATGCTTCCATCATGATAAAATTTTCACTTTCTAACTGTTCAATCCTTGTCATAATCAATCTCCTGTTTGTTTCAATTAATCAGTAACCCAATCATTGAAGCGTTCATCTGCATAAAATTCAATTTCTTCAATTTCCATATAGAGTGATTCAATATATTCTTCACATGCAATTCTAACATCATATTCAAGATCAGTTGAAAATATGTTTGTTTCTTTCATCTCATTTTTAGCTTCTTCGATTTTAGCCAAACGGTTTGTAATATCATTCATATACGTAAACTTACCCAATTTCATCATATTTGAAGCTGCTGGAAAATTATAAGTTGTCATAATCTAATCTCCTGTTTGTTTCTCAATCTCTATGATCAATATAGGCTATTTTCAAATTAATGTCAAACCCTTTTTCCATAAATAATAGGTAATTACAAGGATTTATATTAATATGACAACATCAAGCTATTTTTATCACGGTTTATTAAAAAAGTCAGTTCAAATTTTTGGCTCAAGATTCAACGATATCCAAATTAAAAGAGAATCATCAACTGATGTTGTAGGTCAAACTATCAATGTGCCAATTCAATATGCACCAATTCAAAAAGAATTAGCCAGACTACAGGCAGATGCTGATGGTAAAAGATCATCAAATATTATCTATCCAAGAATGTCATTTGAAATAACTGATATCCAGAGAGATACAGTAAGGTCAATATCCAAAAACAAAAGAACAAGCACGGCTGAAAGCAATCATTATGTTGGTACACCATACAACCTAACATTTCAATTAAATGTTGTAGGAAAAAATATGGAAGACACACTAAAAGTTGTAGAACAAATCCTACCATATTTCAACCCAAATTTAGGTATTTCTGCTATGTTGATCGATAATAGCACGGAAGTTTTTAGTATTCCTTTAGAACTTCAATCAGTGTCCTTGAATGATACATATGAGGGTGATTTCATAACACGTAGAGCTATTATTTGGAATCTTATATTTGTAATGAGATATCAATTTTTTGGTCCTTCGAATGATAGTTCATTAATTAAATTTGTACAAACAAATATATATTCAGACCCTGCAATGCTAGAAAAAGATATTGAATATACAACATATCCGGGTTTAACTGCAAATGGTACTCCAACATCAAACAGTGAAATCGCAATACCATATGCAAACGTGAATATTGATGATGATTATGGATTCATACACACATCAGATGAGTACCCAACATGATTAATTTCAAACAGTATCTAGAAGAAGGTCGTGATGCTCCATTATATCACACAACAGAAATAGAAACCGCAACATCTATTATTAAAGATGATCTAATTAAACCATTCACAACACAAAGTTTTGCAACAAAACGTAATGAAAAAATATCTTATAAATTTGTAAAAGGTGTTTCATTAACCAGATCATTGAATTTTGCTAAAGCATTTAGGGGTGAATACGTTATAATTTTTGAATTTGATCAAAGTAAATTGGTACATAATCATCAAATAGTACCATTTAATTTTTTTGCTGCAGGAGCAGAGGCTCATGGTTCTGATTCACCAGCAAGATTTTCTAAAAAAGAAGATAATATCTTAAATGAACACGAAGAGTTTTTAGTTGGTCCAATCAAGAATGTTAACAAATATATAACAAAAATCATCGTTACACCATCAGTATTTAGTCAATTATCAACATTTAAAAACATATTAAATCATCCAAAACTATATGTAAATGGGAAATTTATAAATAAATAAACATGGAGAGAATAATATGAGTGATGAAATTTACAATAAAATGAATTTAGCTCCAATGAAATCAGTAGAGCTTGTCGCAACAGATAAAAATAGTGATGATTTAGAAGATGATTTGGATGAAGTTAGATATAATATAAGAGCATTAATTGATAAAGGTGAAAAATCCTTAGAAGAGTTAATGGACCTTAGTTCACGTTCTCAGGACGTGAAGGCATATAGAGAATTTTCTGTTTTAGTGAAAGTTCTTTTGGAAGCAAATGACAAATTAATTGAGACAGCAAAAACCAGAAAAGAGCTTGCACGAACAGAAAAATCAGGTGGATCAGTAAACAATAATTTGTTTATAGGGACAACAACTGAAGCATTGAATTTTTTAAATAGTGCAAAAGACGATAAGGATGTAATTGATGGCGATTTCACAGACGGATAGATTCAAAAGAAATCCTCATTTACCAAGGGCTGGTACAGAAAAGCAATTCAGTGAATTTCAATTAAAAGAATTACTAAAGTGTAAAAATGATCCTATATATTTTGCAAAAACATATTTCAAAATTGTTCATGTGGATAAAGGGTTAATACCATTTGATTTATATGATTATCAAGAAAAAGCAATTGAGCTTTTTCAAAATAATCGTAATATGATTATGTGTGCATCTAGACAGTGTGGTAAAACTTCATTTGCAACTGTTATTTTACTCCATTCAGCTTTATTTAATGAAGAAAAACTCATAGCAATCCTTGCTAATAAGGGTGCGACAGCTAGAGAAATTTTAAGTCGTGTTAAAAAGGCTTATGAACATTTACCAGATTTCATCAAAGGTGGTATTTTAGAGTGGAATAAAAGTTCCATTACCTTTGAAAATGGTTCTATAATAATGGCTGAAGCATCATCATCAGATAATATCAGAGGAAAATCATGTTTAACTGGTGATACAAGAGTGTGTGTTGAAATAAATGGTTCTTATTATTTTACTGAAATAGATAATATTATAAATAAAAAGTAAGTTCGTCTATATATAAAGGTGCATATGTTCTATACAATATATAAAACTATTAATTTAATAAACAATAAAGAATATATTGGTTTTCATTCAGTAAAAACACTGAATGATATTGTATATGAGGAAAGTGTAAATGGTTCAATATTTAAAGATGGTTATTTAGGGTCTGGTAAATTAATAAAAAGAGCACTAGAGAAATATGGACCATTAAATATGAAACAAGAGCTTATATTAATAACTGATGATAGAGAGGAAGCTGAAAAATTAGAGAGTGAATTGGTCGATGTTAAATGGACTCTTAGGGAAGATACTTATAATATAGCTTTAGGTGGTAATGTTAGAGTTATGGTAGGGAAGAATAACCCTATGTATGGTAAACCACTATCTAAAGAATCATTAAAAAAAGCATTAGAGACCAGAAAAAGAAATGGTTATATTTTTAGTTGGGCCAAACTTATTGAAGTAGAAACAAATAAAATTTTCTATCGTTATGATGATGTTTATGATTATTTTAATATAGAAGAAAAACAAAATAAACTTAAAAAACATAAATTATATGAATTAGTATTTAATGGTGTTATTAAGTATGAAAGTTCTTATTTACATGATATTGCAGTTAAAAGTTATTTGGAATATAACACTTTTATAGATAATAAACCAATAAGACGTGAAAAATTAGCTAAAATGACTAGTGAAAGATTTTCTGGTGTAGCAAAAAGTGAGGAATCTAATAGGAAAAGAGGAAAATCTATAAGCAAATGGATAGAAAAAAATCCTCAAGAACATAAAAAACGTATGGATAAGATCAATAAAAATCCAGAAAAAATAAAAAAGACTGCAGATAAACATAGAGGAATGAAAAGGTCACAAGAAACAAAGGATAATATATCTAAATCTCTAAAGGGTAAAACAGCAACCAATAAAGGAAAAAGATATATCTATAATGTGGATACATTAGATGTTAAAATGATAGACAAAAATGAAAATCTCCCAATAGGTTGGCAGTATGGGTACAAACCCAAATGAAAATTTTATCAGAAAATAAATTTAGAGATTTTGATGGCTTTGAATATATGGGAGACAAAGAAACATATATTCTAGAGACTAACAAGACCACATTACGATGTACTAATGATCATGAGTTTTTAACTGATAATAGAGGTTGGGTAGAAGCACAAAATCTAGTTACAGGTGATATATTATCTGGAAATGATTTTATAAGTTTCAAAAAAACCAATGTTATTGAAGATGTTTATGATGCCATAAATGTTGATGAGACTTCATCATTTTATGCAGAAGGTTTAACTGCTCATAATTGTTTTCTATTATATATTGATGAGCATGCGTTCGTTGAAAATTGGGATGAATTTTCTGCATCTGTTCTACCTACTCTTTCATCTGGTGAAACTACAAAAATGATTTTTACAAGCACCCCACATGGCTTGAATCATTTCTATTATTATGTTGAAGGCGCTAGACAAAAGAAAAATGGTTTCGCTTTAATTGAGGTTGATTGGAGAGAAGTACCCGGTCGAGATGAAGCATGGAGACTTCGTGCTCTATCAGAACTTAATAATAATCAACTAAAATTTGATCAAGAATATGACTTGGAATTTATTGGTTCATCTGGAACACTTATATCTGGTGCTGCACTTAAATTACTAAATCCAATGAAAGAATTATATGTTGATGAACATTTATTTAAATATAAAGAAAGAGTTCAGGGTGATATTTATGTTATGGTTGTGGATACATCACGTGGTAAAGCCTTGGACTATTCAGCATTTAGTGTAATTAATGTAACAAAAACTCCATATGAACAAGTATGCACTTATCGAAATAACACGGTAACTCCATCTGATTATGCTGTTACATGTTCCACAATTGCAGAATATTATAATGATGCACAAATTTTAGTTGAATTGAATGACTTGGGGTCACAAGTAGCTGATTTATTATTTGATGTGGAAAGACAATTAATATCAACAGCGAATAATGGTAGAAATGGTAAACAAGTAAGTTATTCAACAAAATCTGAAAAAGGTTTGACTATATCAGCTGGTACTAAAGCATCTGGTTGCGCTATGTTGAAACTGCTTATTGAAGGTAATAAATTAATAATCAATGATAGGTTCACTATTGCAGAATTAAACAAATTTTCACAAAAAGGAAATACATATCAAGCTGAAGTAGGTGCTCATGATGATTTGGTTATGGGGTTAGTACATTTTGGTTGGCTTTCTTCAGTAGGATTCATAGACCAATTGAATGATTTGGATATCATGGCGGCACTTAGAGAAAAAACGGAAGAAGACCATATGAATGACCTTCTCCCATTTGGTATTATTTCTAATGGTCTAGAAGACTTTGATGAAGTTATTGAATTACATGAAGATGAATGGCTACATGCATTTTAATAAAAAAAGGAGCCTTTCGGCTCCTTTTCTAATTTTAAGCAAAATCATATTTTGCTCGTGAGAGACTTGTCTTATAACGTTTTCCGTTTTTCAAATATATGATTGGATATTTGGTGTTACGGGGTTTATAATCAACAATCTGCTTTGTACCATCGGCTGAAACTGGATTAATACCAAACCGTTTCACCAAATCCTTAGCGGCTTCAGCAACCTTATCCCTTGCTTCAGCAATCTTTTCTGGAGTATTTTCACTTTCGAGTTTAAGCGTCAACTTCAGCTTAATCTCAACATCTTGGAATGATCCACCACCAAATTGGGCTTTTACACCAAACTTTGCAAGTGCCTCATTAACGCTATTCATAACTTCAGCCTGAATTTCTTTTGCATTGGCTTTGGTGAATGTTTCAATCTTTGTCATAATCAATTTCCTTTTCTCTGTTTCTCTCTATAACCTTACATTAGGTTATTTTTAAAACAATGTCAATCGTTTATTTTGAAAATAGCATAAATAATCCAACAATAGAAAGTATGACCAAAACAATAGCAATTGGAATCCATAATGGAGCCAATACCCACCACCAACTCCATGTAATATAACCTGTCAATTTCAAACCAATAAATAGAACAGTTAGGAGTGGCAGAAAAATGCCATTATATGTCACTGTATTTACATTATCACCCATTTTTTAATTCCTTTCAAGAATTTTAGTAGAATTTATATTGATATCTAAAAATAACATTTTAATATATCAATGTAAAGCGATAAATTAAAAATGGGGAAATTAATCCCCATCTATTATTTCCGTACTTTAACCAGAGTCCGAACATGCAGGCACTGGATGTTATATCCGCCAGCCAAAATTGTTTCAATTTCGATGTGCTTTGGTCCCAAGTTAGTATCAACATTGAAAATGCCGTGGAACCCATCTGAAGTTCTTGAAATGCGATTGCTATAAACCTCAGTAACTTCAGCCTTGGCCAACTTTTTAGCAATGCTTGCATTCCGATTTTCAATAACTTTTTTACATTTCTTTTCAACAATCTCTGGTATCATATCCATGCTGCGACCCCAGAAAACATCATACCAGCCCTTACCTCCAGCAATACTATAAGCTTGTGCTTTGGCTTTTCTAAATTCTTCACCACGTGTTCCTCTATAAACATCTGATGCTTCAAATTCCCGCACAGCCAATTTTCTTTCCAATGCCCATGCAACCTGTTTTGCTACATACTCAGCATCCATTTCAGAGAAGATGTTTTCCAGTGAATTGATGATTTCCTGTTGAGCATTCATAATCTAATCTCCTGTTTCAATCTCTATGATCAATATAGGGTATTTTTAAATTAATGTCAATCGTTTATTTTGAAAATAATTGAATATCTGCAATATTCCTAATTTCATCTTTTACCGCCCGGAATTGATTATCAAATTCTACAGAATCCTTGTCATTTTCCCAATCTACATCAAGTGCAAGAATTTGTTTTGCAACCTCTATAGCTTTAGCTTTTGTAGACCGCTGCAGCTTGTAGTATACTTCAGCCTGTTTAGTGAGGCAAAAAATACCCCATAACTTACCTATCTTACCAACACCAATCCCACCCGCTGCATACACCACTTTGTCACGATCACCATAAAGGCTATTCGGAATCGTGATCGTCGTTTTCTTGAATTTCATCTTCTCTATATTTTCAATCTTTGTCATGACTTCATTCCTTTGTTTCTCTCTATAACCTTACATTAGGCTATTTTTAAATTAATGTCAATCGTTTATTTTCATTTATTTGATTTTATTCCAAATAAATCTAAATTCATCTCTTTCTGGTTCTCCGTGATATTCCTGAATACTTTGAACATCACAAACAGCATCATCAGGATATTGATCCAACATTTCACGTATTTGTGTAACAGTTTTACCATCCAAATACCCATATAGGGAATATGGACCACTCTGTGTATAAACACTCATTATATTATCTCCTTTGTTTTTGATATTTACGGGTAAGATACACCATTCACTTACTAATGTAAATACTATTATTCATAAATATCAATAAAATCAACAAGGAGAATAACAAAATGGCATTTAGCGTAAGTCCAGCAGTTACTGTAAGAGAATTTGACCTATCAGGATATGTTTCAAATATTTCTATTACAACAGGTGCATTAGGTGGAGTTTTCAAATGGGGTCCGGTAGAAGAAAGGGAATTTATTTCATCTGAGCAAGAACTTGTACAGAGATTTGGTAAACCTACATCGGATAATTTCGAAACATATTTCACAGCAGCAAACTTTTTAGCATATTCAGATAAATTATATGTGTCTCGTGCAATCGATGCTAATGCAGTAAATGCTGCAGTTGGTAATGGTAGTATTGCAAATACGGTTATTAAAAATGAAACTGATTATGATATCAAATCAGCAACATTGGATGCTAATGCATTTTTCGTTGCAAAATATCCCGGTACTCTTGGTAACTCTCTTAAAGTTTCTATGTGTGATTCTGCCAATGCGTTTTATAAAACACATGATGGTGGTACTGCCAACCTTACATTAGATTATACAGTTAATTCAAATATTGCAGTTATAACTATTGTTGGTTCTGATGCCAATAATGCAATGTTGGAAGCAAACACAGTTATATCTGATCTACAAGTTGGTGATGTTTTGGTTGCTGGTAACACAACTGTGGGTAAACAGTATCTTAAAGTTGCAAGTATTGGTGCAACCAGTAATGATACGATTGATACAGCAACAGCTAACGTTACATTCACAACTAAATATGCTCTTTCAAGTGATGTTAGTGTTACTACTTTAGAGAGATATTGGGAATATTACAACTCAGTTGATGTTGCACCCGGAACATCTACATATACTGAAGCACGTGGTGGTGCTGGTGATGAATTACACGTTGTTGTAGTTGATGAAGATGGTGATATTTCAGGTACACCAAACACAATCCTTGAAATTTTTGAAGGTCTTTCAAGAGCTACAGATGCTAAGGGTGAGCAAGGTGGTTCAATCTACTATAAGGAAGCTCTTAATAATAGCTCAAAATACATTTGGTTTGCAAATGATAGAACTGGTTCAGTTTCAAATACAGCAGTAAATATGGCTGCAATTGATACTCTACCATTTAGTGGATCATTAACAGCGGGTGTTGATTCTGTATCGGAATCAACAATTAGTCTTGCAAATCTTGCAACAGCTTATGATCAATTTGCTGCAGCTGAAGAAGTTGACATTTCCGTAATCATGATTGGTAAATCAATTGGTGGTGTAAATGGTGAAGGTCTTGCAAACTATGTATCAGATAATATTGTTGATAAGAGAAAAGATTGCGTTTTCGTAGTTTCTCCACAAAATCCTGATGTTGTTAATAACCCATATGAAGAAAATGAAGCGATGGTTGCATTCAGGGGTTCATTACGTTCAACATCATACGGGTTTATGGACTCTGGATATAAACAACAGTATGACAGATACAATGATGTTTATCGTTGGGTTCCATTAAATGGTGACATAGCAGGAACATTTGCTAGAACAGATAATGACCGTGATCCATGGTGGAGTCCAGCTGGTTATAATAGAGGTCAAATTAAGAATGTTGTAACACTTGCTTATAATCCAGAAAAAGCAGATCGTGATATTCTTTATAAGAACAGCATTAATCCAGTTATCCATAAAGGTAATAGTGGAACGGTGTTGTTTGGTGATAAAACACTTCTTAATAAAACTTCAGCATTCGATAGAATTAACGTTCGTAGATTGTTTATTGTTCTAGAAAAGGCAATTTCCACTGCTTCTGAACAACTATTGTTTGAATTTAACGATTCTTTCACTAGAGCACAATTCAGAAACATGGTTGTTCCATATCTTAGAGATATTCAGGGTCGTAGAGGTATCTATGATTTCAGAGTAGTTTGTGATGAAACAAACAACACTGGTGAAATTATCGACAATAATCAATTTGTGGGTGATATTTACATTAAACCTGCAAAATCAATTAACGAAATACAACTTAACTTCGTCGCTCTAAGAACGGGTGCAGAATTTGAAGAGTATATCGGAAGATATTAATATAAAATTTTGATAATAAAAAAGGCTGGAGAAATCCAGCCTTTTTTTTTAAAATACATATTTTGCATTACCACAATCGTATATACATAGAAAATTATTTCTAGCCATATTTTCATATTCAGTCAAATTTTTATCAAATACTTCTAATTTATTTTCCAATTTGTGTTTTTGATAATTCATTCTATTTTCTAAATTCATAGAATCTTTCTTACAATAGAAATAATTTGGATTGGTATATTTTACAAAATTAAATCCTAATTTCTCATAAACTCTACCAAAACCAAATCTTAAATCAGCATATGTAATAACAGACTTCAAACCAGAATGCTTAAACATTTTTGAAGCACCACCAATAATATTGTAACCTATTTTAAATGACATACGGGTGATTTCATATTCATAATTTTTGTCAAATCTGGATTTTGAAAATGAAGAAACACCTACTAACTCATTATCATAATATAAACCAACATTAATAGAACTATTCACATAACCATTAATATGATTTTTGTTATGAAATATCTTGGCTTCGGAAGATGTTATAAAACCTACATTACACTTTCTACCAAATATTTTTTGTGATTTACCTAATCTTGATTTAATCATGGATTTTATAAGGTCTTTATTATTAATCCATTCATTTTCGAATATTGTAACTACATCAATATCAAATTCATTCTTAAGAGTAAGGGTTTTTTCTTGGTGATATTTTTTAGTTGTGCCACTGTTTATACTATGCCAGAACAAACCACAAAATTCAAAACCAACATTTTTTTCTGGACAATAACAATCTATTTCTCTAACTCCAATAGAAGTTTTGAATTTATTTGAATAACACTCCACATCTAATGATTTTATATATTCCATAATTTCTAATTCACCCTTAGACTTATTATAAGAGTGTGATTTTATGTTTATATTCTTTTCATATAAAACTTGACGTAAAAAGCTATCAGAGAATGTATAACCATTTTCTTTAATGATTGTTGGAATATCTTTTGTCTCATTTTCTTTGAGAATATAATCTAAATCATTTTCAATAGTTTTTCTATTTTCAAATCTATCTCTAGTCCATTTGCCATGTGGGAAATCAATGTTTTGTTTTTTACATATAGACCTGATATGAGATGATTTTACATTATATTTTTCACAAATATCTTCTAAATACATTTCATCTGATATATCATTTAATATACACTCATAATCATCAAACCCAATAAAAATATTAAGCCTCTTACAAATTTCATTAAATGTGATATAATTTAAATTTACACTGTATTTTTCATTTAAAAAGTTGATAGCATCCTTTTTAGTGTTAAATGAAAGAATATCATTTTCCCATGATTTATATTGGGGATATTTTAATGCGTTATCTGATTTCTTAAATTTTTTTCTTTTATGGTGTTTTCTACATTCAGAACATACTTCTGTATTTCTAGAAAAACGTTGATTAAATATATTACCACAATCTGCACAGCGACATTCTACAATATAATTAGATTCCCTTTTAAGGTGATTAACATTAACAGAAAGCGTTTCTTTAGAGGTATCATACCCTAAAGATTCATAATATTTTTTATTTGGTCCTGTTGATTTTATCTCGATTTTCTTTGTTATGATCATATTTTATTTATCATCATCCTCATAATATTTAAGACATAACTGATAAAATTCATTAGTTCGTTTTTCATCTTCATTGAGATATTCCAGAAATTTAGCTGGTGCATTAAACCACACCATTTCAGCTGGTGTTGCATATTCATAAACTGTCATGTTTTCAATCATAACTTCAGCAACAAAAGTTTCAACCATATTAAATGTTGAAACATCCACATTTACAAATGGTGAACCAGTTATAAATTCATAAATATTCTGTTTAGTAAATTTATGCATCATAACACTCCAAACATAGGGTTTTAAAATTTTGAAAATATTCTTCTGAATAACTAATTGCTATGAGATAATGCATAACTATAGATAAATTAATCATATTTTCAATAGTACAATTTTTATAATCAGGATTATTACTAATCATGACATTAGCTACAAATTTCTCCAAGTCTTCATATAATGGCAAATCATCTATGTAGATGAAATCATGTTTAATGAAATTAAACAATTCCTGTTTTGAAAACTTATGCATCTTACAATCCCTTTTCTACATAAGCTGGATAATCCCGTTTATTTTTGATATCCCACTTTTCAACAACCCACCCATCAGCGGTTTCATCAACTATCACATGTGCAACAGTCTTACCAACCTTGGCATACCGATACTGAGGGTTTTTATAATCGTTTCCAACCCAAACTTTATGTGGAAATTCAACGTTCTTTCCGCCATGTGCTGGAGGAGATATAACTAAAACATCATTTCTGGAAAATTCGAACCAATGACCATAGTCTTTCTCTTGGAATTGACCCATGACCGAACCATCACCTCTATCAAAACTAACACATTCAGGAGCAAAAGCCATTTTCAAATCCTTTCAAGGTCTAATTGAACTTACAATTTAATATACCTTAAATGATCCTAGATGTAAATAGCAATATTCATAAATATCAATAAAATAATAGGAGTTGAATATGAGCCTAAACATTAATAACATTAGATCAAACTTAATTGGTGGTGGTGCACGTCCATCTCTTTTTGAAGTAATTATAACAAATCCTGTATCATCAATTGCTGATATCAAGGTGCCATTTATGGCTAAAGCATCACAGATTCCGGGTCATTCTGTTAATAAAATTGAAGTGCCATATCAAGGCAGAAAATGGGCTATTCCCGGTGATAGAGTTGTAAACGATTGGACTGTTACAATCATCAATGATGAAACATTTGATATCAGAAATGCATTAGAGGAATGGTCAAATGCGATCAATTCACAACAGGGTAATATAGCTACATTAGGGTCTGCACCAGCAAATTATCTTTCACAAGCAGTAGTGAGACAATTTGGTAAAAGTGGTGATGTAATTCGTACATATGAATTGCATGATATTTGGCCTATGGATATTGCACCAATTGATTTAAGTTGGGAACAAAATGATACAATCGAAGAATTTGTTGTAACATGGGCGCTTAGAGATTTTGAAGTTATTTCAAGCGTTACTGGTAATGCTGGTGGTGTATAAATACTAATATAATAAGAAGCTCAAAAGAGCCAAAGAAAAGCCTCATATTAGAGGCTTTTTTTATAAATATTAGTAAGACACTTTCAATATAATGGAGTAGAGGTAATAATGGCATTAGAATTATTTGGATGGCAAGTTGCAAAAAAAGTTGATGAAGTAAAATCACCCATTCCTAAGATGGATGATGAAGGTTCATTGATTCTTGAAAAGAATTGGCTACCGGGTAGCATGGACGCTTATGGTGTTACAGCAAACTTTGATGCTACTGTAAGTTCAGAAACAGAATTAATAACAAAATATAGAGAAATAGCTAAAATACCTGAATTAGATTATGCGATTGATGATATCGTAAATGAAATGATGTCTATTGAAAAGAATAATGACATTGTAGATATTGATTTAGATGAATTAGAATTTTCAGAATCAATTAAAAATAAAATCATAGATGAATTTAGTAACGTTCTAAGTGTGTTAGATTTCAATAATAATGCATATGAAATTACCAGAAATTGGTATGTCGATGGTAGATTAAATTATCAAGTTATAATTGATGAAAATAATTACAAAAATGAAGGCATTAAAGAAGTTAGATATATTGACCCACGTACAATTCGCAAAATCAAAGAAGTGAAAAATGAACGTGGTCGTGCTGATGCTATTACACAGCAAGTTGTTGACGAATATTACATCTTTTCACCAAAAGGGTTTACCGAAAAACAAACAAACGTTTCAACAATGGGAACATCAGTTGTCCGTATGTCACTGGATTCAATAATCCATATCACATCGGGTATCATGAATCATAATAACACAATGGTTCTTTCACATCTACACAAAGCTATTAGACCATTGAATATGCTTAAGTCTTTAGAGGATTCTTCTATTATCTATAGAATTTCCAGAGCACCAGAGAGAAGAATTTTTTATATTGATGTTGGTAATTTACCTAAAGCCAAAGCAGAACAGCATTTACAAAATGTAGCTACAAAATATAAAAATAAAATAGTCTATGATCAAACAACAGGTGAAATTCGGGATGATCGTAAGTTCACCACTATGACAGAAGATTATTTCCTTCCAAGACGTTCTGATGGTAAAGCAACAGAAATTACAACTCTACCCGGTGGTCAAAATCTAGGTGAGTTGGAAGAAGTGAATTATTTCCTCAATAAACTTTATCGTGCACTCAATGTACCATTAACAAGACTTGATCAACAATCTAGTTTCCAATTTGGTCGCCAAACTGAAATTTCACGTGATGAAGTAAAGTTTGCCAAATTTATTGGTCGATTAAGAAAAAGGTTTTCTAATCTATTTCTAGAATTATTGAAAAGACAGTTGACATTAAAAAATATCATCACACCAGAGGATTTTGATAAAATTAGAAATAATATATCATTTGAATTTTCTGCAGATAATCTATTTGCTGAAATGAAAGAACAAGAAATATTAGCCAGTAGATTAGATGTTTTGAATAATGTAGAAACCTATAAGGGTGTTTATTTCTCCAAAGAATATATACAAAGAAAAATTCTCTATATGTCTCAGGAAGATATTGATGATATCAATAAAGCAATTGAAAAAGAAAAAGTCAGTGACTATGAAGGTGATGATGAACGTAAAGCGATTAATGCAAATATGGGTACTGACCCTAGAATTGAACAAGAGAATGAAATGGAACAGGAACAAGATCAAGAACCTGATGTAGCTGATAAACCCAAAGTAGCTGATAAACCCAAAACTCCTGATAAACCAGAAGTTAAAAATGTTGAAAAAGATAAATAATTAAAAATAGGAGACTCAAATGAATAGATTAATTGATGCACTAGATGCTGGAAATGTTGTTGAAGCACGTAAACTGTTTAAGGTGGATATGAATGAACGTATTGCTACCCGTATCGAAGATTTGAAAGCTAACATCTTTGAAGAAAAAGATGAAGATGATTCTGATGATGATGATGATGATGAATCAGATGATGATGAATCAGATGATGATGATGAATCTAAAAAAAAGTTAGATGAGGCAATACGAAAAAGGCACCGAAAATGAAACATATGGAAGACCCAATTAAGGTAGCCCGTAGAAAACAAAAAGCTGAAAACCCATATAAGAAATTCAAGAAGAGTGGAACTCCAACTAAAAAACATCTTAGTATGTCATCTTAAAGGTAGCAAATAAAATGAAAAACTTTAAAATATTTTGTATTGAAGTCGCCCAACCTAAACCAAAAGGTGAAAAAGATTTCAAGGATTTGGTAATGGCAGGAAAACTTGTTGATCCAGAAGGCACATCTGAGGATTTAACAAAAGGTGTTAAAAAAGCTTCACGTAAAGCTGATAAAGCTCCTATTTCAGAAGCTGATGCTCAACATACCAAGAATCTTAAAACGCTTAAAAAATCTTATGGTGATTTTAGAACAAATATTGGTAAAAGCAAAAAAGAAGACATGCTTAAAACAGCTAAAAACATGAATGAATCATTAGGTAGTGATTATTCAAGTATTTTTGATTCACTGAAAAAAGGTGATATAATTAAGATTAAATATAATTCAAGTAGTGAGGGTACATTTAAAGTAACATTTAAATCAGTTGTTGGTAAAGCAAAAGTCGGTAAAGTTACTTTGATTAAACAAGGTGATGGTGCTAGTAAAATGAAACATTACTTATATAATAGAAATGGTAAAGTGTCATTTGCATTGGGTGATATGGCTGCTTCTTTAACCAGTATCATCAAAGAATCATTTGAAATGAATGAATCCGCTTCAGGCTATGAGTTATATCACAAAGATTTTTCAACTGCAATGCAACATGCTTACAAATATGCAAAATCTAATCTTGGTATAACGGTTGATCCAGAAGAGATTGACAATAAGGTTGCTATGGGTCCACCAAAACCATCTAATGGTAAAACAAACTCTTATCGTTTAGTCGGTACGGATGGTAAAAAAGCTATCCAAGTTCAGGTTTATAACATGGGTAAATCCTATGAACTGAATATGTATAAAGAATCAGTTGATTTTGATGAAAGTGTTCAACTTGATGAAGCGTTATTTTCACCATCAATGATAACAAAATTAAAAGCGTCATATAAATCACTTCCCGATAGGCTTCAACCAGAACAAACAAATAAAATGAAGGCTATACTTAAAGGTAAAGATAAAGAGGCGTTAATACAAATTGCCCGTGCTGATATTAAGTGGTTATCAAGTATCGCAACTACACAGTTAATAATTCAAGGCGTAAAAGCAGATGAAATCAATGAAGAATTGGGTAACAATAAACAGGTCTTGGATAAAAAAGATTTAGCTGCTGTACAAGCTAAACTTAATACCATGAAAAATCCACCTGTAGTTACCAGAGATAAAAATGGTTGGTTTAATCTTAGATATAGCAACCCTCAAAGCACTCAAACTGGATTCCATGATCTGAAACAAGTACTTAAAGCTTTAACTGATAAAAACTTGAATGAATCTTATGTTGACGTAAATTACGTTTATATGAATGAATTTCAAGACATTCTTGAAGAAGTGAGTGATTTATATGATCAAGTTAGTGAACTTGATACATACGCATGGAAGACAATTACTTCTAATTTAATGATTGTACGTGATAGTTTATTAGAAGCTCTACCAGAGACTGTAGATGATGATTACGAAGATGATTACGAAGATGATTATGATGCTGAAACTGTATCAGAATCATATTTAATTGAAGAAATTAAGTCTGGTGTAATTTCATTAAAAGATGGCACTAGTTATAATTTATCTAAATCAGATGCATCTGCATTGAGTAAGATGTTAGAAGAGGCCGGAAGTTCTAGAAAAGCAATTGAAAAAAGAGCAATGTCTTCACAAGAAGAACTGGAAAATATGATTGACTTTGCAAAGGAAAGCATAAAATGAAATTAATTTCAGAAGAAAATTTCAATGATATTGAATATCTAACCGAAGATTTAGGTGAAGGTAAGAAAACCAATCTTTACATCACTGGTGTTTTCATGGAAGGTGATAAGAAAAATCGTAATGGTAGGATATACCCAAGCGCGATTCTTGAATCTCAAATGAACACGTATAATAGAGATTTCATTTCTAAAAAAAGATCATTAGGTGAATTAAATCACCCATCTGGTCCTACAATTAATCTTGACAAAGTTTCTCATATGATTACCGAAATGAAAAGAGATGGTTCTAATTTCATTGGTAAAGCAAAAATATTAGAAACTCCCATGGGTAATATCGCACGTAATTTAATTGAATCTGGTGCCGCATTAGGTGTTTCAACTAGGGGATTAGGTACACTAAAAGCCTCTGGTGGAGCGCAAGTAGTGCAAGAGGATTTTGTATTAAATACTGTTGATATCGTGGCGCAACCATCAGCCCATGGTGCATGGGTTAATGGGATTATGGAAAATGTTGAATGGGTATATGATCCAACATCAGGTGAAGTTACAAAAGTAACACAAGTAGCAGAAGAAATCAAGGAAGAGTTTCAAAAGAAATCTCCTAGTGAAGAAGAAATTCTTGAAAGTTTTGAAAGATATTTAGACGCAATGCGTGGATAATTAAGTCAAAACCTAAGAATGTATAAATAAATAAAAATTAGAGTTTAAAATAGGAGACTATTAACATGGTAGAAGAAGTAAAGTCAACACATTCAGATTCAGCTGCAGCTGGTGCTGTAACTCCAGCTGGTGGAACAAATAAAAAAAGACCAGCTGATAAGAATGTTGGTGATAAAGTAGCCGATAAATTAAAAACAAAAGACGTATCTGATAAAGTTGGTGTTGAATCAGCTGGTAAAGTTCGCAAGGAAGACCTTGATTTGCTTTTTCAGGGAACTGAATTATCTGAAGAATTTCAGAATAAAGCTTTTAACCTTTTTGAAGGTGCTGTAAGTGTTAAAGTAAGTGAAATTACTGAAGAACTTAGAGAAGAATTTGAAGCTGAATTGGTAGAATCAAAGGCGGCTCTAGAAGAAAGACTTTCTGATTACCTTGAAATTATTGCTGATAATTACATGAAAGAAAATGAACTTGCTATCGAAAATGGTATCAAAGCCGAAATTTCTGAATCACTTTTAACCGCTCTTAAAGATATTTTATCAGAACATAATATCGATGTTCCTGAAGATAAAATTGATATTGTAGAGTCTCTAAGTGAACGTATCGCTGAACTTGAAGTTGAACTAAATGAAAGTATCGTTTCAAATGCAGCTACCACAAAGCTTATAGAAGCACAAGCTAAAAAAGACATCATGGATACCTTAACTGAAGGTATGGATGATGTATCTAAAGATAAGCTTGTGAAGTTAACCAATCACCTATCATTTGATGATCACGAATCATTTACAGAAGCAGCAACAATGTTGAAGGAAACTGTAAATCCAAGTAAATCAACTAGTGGTGATAAAACACAGTTAAATGAATCAGTTGATATCAACGATTCATCTAGCATCAAGATTAATTCTAACATGCAAAATTATCTTAACACATCACGAGCAATGTCGAAAGTTTAATTTATATAAATAAATAAAAAAACAAGGAGTTAAATAAAATGGCAATTGTACAACCCGAAGTTGTTGAAAAATGGAGAGCATTACTTGAAGATGAAGCGCTTCCAAAGATCGCTGATATGGATAGATTCAAGGTAACAGCACAACTTTTAGAAAATACTGAAAAGAGTTTTGAAAGTGGTGAAATTGAAAATATGCGTCACCCATTAAACGAAGCTGCACCAACAAATAATACATCTGGTATCACTAATTATGATCCGGTACTTATTTCAATGATCCGTAGATCAGCACCAAATCTTATCGCTTATGATATTTTGGGTGTTCAGCCTCTAACTGGTCCAACTGGTCAAATCTTCGCAATGCGTTCACGCTATGCTAACCAAGCTGGTACTGAAGCATTCTACAATGAAGCTAATACTGGTTTCTCAACAATCACTGGTGGTAACACTGCAATTGTTGGCGATGCAAGTCTTAATGTTGGTACTACTCCAACTGGTAACTCAGAAACATACAACGCTGCTGGTGGTATGTCAACTGCACAAATGGAAGCACTTGGTACATCTGGTAACTCTGCTTTTGCTGAAATGGCTATCAGCATCGAACAGATCAACGCTGTCGCTAAGGGTCGTGCATTGAAAGCTGAATATACACATGAAATGGCACAAGACTTGAAAGCTATTCATGGTTTAGAAGCTGAAAAGGAACTATCAAACGTTCTATCTACTGAACTTATCAGTGAAATGAATCGTGAAGTTGTTAGAACAATTTACGTAACAGCTGCACCCGGTTCACAGACAAATGTTACAACAACTGGTACATTTGATTTGGATACAGATTCAAATGGTCGTTGGATGGGTGAAAAGTTTGCTGGTCTTCATATGCATATTTCTCTTGAAGCGAATGCTATTGCTAAGGCAACCAGACGTGGTAAAGGTAATATTCTTCTAACCACATCTAATGTAGCATCTGCACTTGAAATGGCTGGAGTTCTTAAGTTCAATGAAGCCGCAACAAATCTTACTATTGATGATACTGGTGTTACTTTTGCTGGTATGATTGGTAAGACTAAGGTTTATATTGATCCATATGCAACATCAGACTTCTTTGTATCTGGTTATAAGGGTGCAAGTACATGGGATGCTGGTCTTTACTTCTGCCCATACACACCACTACAAATGGTTCGTGCGGTTGGTGAAAATAGTTTCTCTCCTAAAATCGGCTTTAAAACCCGTTATGCAATGGTAGCCAATCCATTCTCTGGTGGAGCAACTGCATCTGATGGTTCACTTGTACAGAACGCAAACGTTTACTACAGACGTTCAACTGTTACAAACATCATGTAATATCCTAAATATAGAATTTAAAAGGAGCCTTTCGGCTCCTTTTTTTATTTCTATTCATCATTAGGTAATGTTATTTCAGTATCATTAGTGGAGTACCTAACCCGCTCTTTAAATGCATCTGTAGCTCTAGTAATATCATCTACACGATAGATAGATTGATCCAAAATATCAAATTCTTCCAAACCACTGTTACTATGTGTACCTTTATATTTCATATTATATAAATTGAGTACTTCAGTCATACCTACATTTTCAATTGGTAAAACCGTTTGTTCCAGAACGATTGCATCACCATTCTCCATATGTTCAATCATCATCGTATTAGATATAATCTATTCTCCCAAATCTTAAAAAAAGCTTTCTTTCCAATGCATTTCTATTTTTTCAAGCAGCATCGAAAGTGCTTTGGCTTTACCCAAATCCCTATAATCTATACGTGTACCATGAACCTGAAAATCACCATCTGGATAAACAACCATAAAGTACCCACCATCATCAACGAAATTTAAACACATACAATGTTCTTTTACTGATTGAATAAGATTTAGAACACGATCAGTACGCTCTTGAATGATACTCATAATAATCTCCTTCATTGACTTTATAATTTATAATAACCTATTATAAAGTCAATGTAAAGGATTATTTAATCTGCAACTTCATAAAATGTTTTGTATGTGAGTCTGTGTGTTACACCCATCCAAAGCTGTTCAATCATAATAATCCCACAACGATTTGATTCAGTATCACCAGCATTACGAATATATACATCATCCTTATTCAATTCAAAGTACCATGTTTGACCCATAAATTCATTTTCAATGGCTTTTTCAATAAAAAACCTAGTACACATTTGTTGATCAAACGTATAATGTGATGCAATTTTAACATCATCAGATTTATCATATTCAATAACTCTTTTGGAATCACCCGCAAAAGCAACTGCAACAAATATCATCAAAACACCAAAAGAAAATATCACAGCTAAAATATTAGTCCATTTAACTAATTTCTTATTAATTTTCATTTTCATTACTCCTCTCATAGGTAGGAAATAGAAATCAATCTATTTCCTACCATTAATGATTATGCAGCTTCTGCATATTCGGTTGCAAGCTGCATTGCATTATTCTTCATTGTGCGATTTGGTCCAAACCAAGCTGACTTCATACGACCATTATCAGAACGTCCTGCCATATGATCGGCATAGAATGTTACTGCATTCACAGCCTGCCACCAAGAACCTTCAGCAAATTCAACACCCGGTTGGGTATCCATCACTGACATGATTTGACGTGCTGGACGTGAAAGCTTTTCTTCCTTATCAACGTTGAATAATTCATGGAGATAGTTTGAAAGTGTTTCATCATTGAAACGCTTGCTACCCAAAAAGATTGCATTTTCTTTGTAATGATCCATACCCAGATTGGTCAATCCAAGAATTTCTTTAACCTTATTACTACTAAAGTTAGACCTATGACCAACTGAAATTTGTTGTTGTGCTTCCTTTGAAAGTGCATATGAAAGACTATTCTGGCAAGATACTCGAATTGGTGTAAAACGAACATCAATTGATTTACCATACTTATGTGGATTTACAAAAAGGAGATAGGGGTCAACCTGATCACCACCAAAGATATTAAACCCTTCACCAACTTTTGCCAATGCCCATACGATACGACCATTATCCAAAGAACCAGCTGTATCCATTGTCATTTTTCCAGCATCTACAAATTCATGGAAAAAATCAAATGCTTCTACGTTTTGAGTTGGCATCCAACCCTTACCAACAACATCAAGAATTTCACGATCTGAATCACGCACAAGAGCATGACGATCTTTAACGACTTGATTATCACCAATATACATTGGTTCCTTGGAGACAGTCCAATTCAAACCAGCTGCATTTAGCATTTCAGTTGATGAAAGATTACCTTCAACCTTTGTTCCAAGGCTACCCCATGGGGATTCACCAGTGTATGCGAATGTTTCAATTTTTGTGATTTCTGCAAGTGACATAATATAATCCTTTTTTGTGTTTGACTTACTTTTATAATATAAACGATATTTCACGTATTGTAAACACTTATTTTAAATCTTTTTCTATTCTATTTTCATCCATTTTTTCATCCAAATACTCCAAGACATCAAATGTATTAAATTTAACCTCTAAACTATCTGAACCATATTTATCTGCTTTATGCATCAGTTGCATAACATGAGCCATCAACATTGGGTCTAAATTATACACTCCAAGCGTCCTTCTCTATGTGTTCTTTTGTAATATTAACTCTGAAACTAGACATACTATTTTCAGCTAGAAAATATCTCCCAAATACATCCTTAAATACGTAAATATCCTTATTACGCACCTTATCAACAAATGCATGATATTGCATTTTCATCGGTCTTCCACCTGTGAGTCTCATTAAAAATTTCATAATTTAATCTCCTATATCCAAATCAATATACTGGTTAATATCCAAACAAATGAACCGAGTACCATTAATAACCTCATCAAATGGTTCATGCCAATGACCAAAAATCCAAATATCTAGTTGATGGTCTGATTTATGCATAGATTCAAATGCTGTTCTGGTTCTAGACGTCTCATTATATTTTGTCAATCCAGTTTTAATACACAATTCATTTGAAATGTATTCTGGACAGTCATGAGTTATCATTACACGTGGTTTAGATACATCATATATGTCATGCATTGTGTATAAATCTTCATATGATAATTCTTCATCAGCCCACCAATTCAAACCTTCAGTTCTATAAGCTCTATCAATTGATGCAGCACCACCTACAAACATGATACCATTTTCAATAGTACCATCTTCAATATAATTTGGTTCATTTTTACATGCCGATGGGTTATCATGATTCCCACGAATGAAGCCATGTTTAGTAACATCATACATATCAACAGGATTCGGTATTCCAAACCCAATCCCAAAATCACCAACCTGAACAGAATTTTCACAACCATCCAAAAGCTTTATATAAGCATGAAAATCACCATGAATATCACCAATAAATCTATATTTCATAATATTTCTCCTATACGCATACACTACCATTATAAATGGTATTTGTAAAGATTATTTTTCTTTATTTATTGCAGCTTCTGCATCACTTATATATTTTTGAATTGCTTTCATATTAATATTACATGTTTTGTTATTTCTCATTAATTTAACAATCGTATCCGCAACCTGTTTATTTGTAAGTGTTTCAGGGTCTGGTAATCTACCCAATTGTGGACAATTGTATAATGAGTTTGAAGGTTTGATAACAATAGTATTTGTCTCAATTTTTATACCAGTTGTTGTACTGCAAGCAGATATAAAAATTAATGGAAAAATTATAAATAATTTATGCATCATTGTAGGTTCCTAAATAAATTTTTGAGTGGTTCAGGTGCTGCATCATCAACACCTTCACCAAGGTTTTCTGCAGCATGTTCCAAATCATCTTCTAACGCTTGTATTTCTTCATCTCTAATTTTAATAATATTTTCTTTCAGTTCATCTAACTCTTTTAGTAATTCAAGATTGGCCTTCAGAGTTTCGATAGAATTTTGTTGCGTTTCAATTATGATATCTTTTTTAGCGTTTTCAGCTATGTAATGTTTAATCGTCATAAAAGTTGCAACAATACTCGTAAAAGTGATTGCTGCAATAGTGAAATAAATTATAAGTTTTGTTGGTATTCCAAACAATATGAGAAACTCCTTTTTTAGTATTTATGATGAAAAGGCTGCTTCAAATTTGTTTTTGAGATCATTATCAACTGGTGATGTTTCATTATCAGATCGGGTAACACTACCATCCTGTTTTGCGTCAAATAATCTCATATTGGATTTGTTGATACCAACTGTAAATGAATTATAATAATCCAATGGACCATACCTATTTTTCAATTGTTTAAATTTTATCAAACCCATTGCATCCAATTCATCAGTAGACATAATAGCCAAGAAAAAATCCAGAGCATGTACAACACCCATCGATTCAGATGTACTAGTCATATCAAAATCAGATGATTTCAGCCCATCTCTATTAACTTGTGTTGCAGACCAAATACAGTAATCACCTTCAATTGCTAATGCCCTAATTTCCTCTGCAATAGATTTATAATACTCATACATTCCAGAGTTTGCATTACGTCTAAAAGATGAACAAATATTCAGATAGTCAATATAGATTATATCTGGAATGAAATTAAATTTCATCTTATATTCATGTAATAAATGCCTGAAGTGACCTACATTAGCACTACTAGTTGGGTATTCCTTAATTTTTAACGTACCATGTGTTTTGGTTTTCAGTTTGTTTATAGTATTGATAAATTTATCTTTGTCCATTTTATCAATATCACCAATATTAATATCAAATAGATTTGCGTCAATACGTTTGCCAATCCATTCTTCAGACATTTCCATTGTGATATATAATACATTTTTACCAATTGCAATATTTGCTGCAGCCATGTGACACATAGTTAGGGATTTGCCTCCACCTGTATTATGTGATGATATATTTTCAGTATAATACCTATGGTTTTCATGTTCTACATTAATATCAACAATTGGAATATCAACACCTGTATATTCCACCGAAGCTTCTTTAAAGCCATCTCTGGTGAGAACATTAAAATAACCTCTATCAACCAAAACTTTTGCTGACACCCAACCCACTGCAGTTTCAAATAAATGATCATCGTTACAAGATATTACATCACTTCCATCAGATGTTGTTAAAACATATTCCTTATATATACCCTTATCAATAAAAAAATTAACAGGTATAAAACCATCAGGTGAATCAACTTCTATTTCATAACCATTATCTAAAAGCTGTTTTACAGACCCAATTTCTATTTCCTTTTCAATCCATTGATTGTTTATATTCATTTAGTAATTCACCCTCTGATTTGTGACAATGCCAACCTTTAGTTTTGTTTTCTAAAGCACTAATAATTTGTAAATTAGTCCAATGCCCAACTACATCAACATCAATTTTCTTTAAATATCCATGAGCAATAGAGAAAATATGATCTAAATGCCATTCATTTGATCTAATATCTGAATTAGGTACTTTACCCAACTTCACCCATCTATCACTTATCTTACGTACTTTTCTAGAATAATCTAAATACTCATTATAATTTTTCCATGGTCCCTTAGTAGACTGTCTTTTAGATAACATTTCACGCGCTTCGTCTTTATTATCAGTCTTTAATAAATAATACTCTATACGTGTATTTCTTTTATGTATTGGGTTTTTACCCTTAGACCTTCTACCCAATACACGTTGAACAGCAGATATCTCTTCTATTGCATCTTGATTAGAAAAACCTCGTTTGATGTAGTATTCTTTACACCAAATAGAGTTTTCTTTAGCGTATGGTGTATCCTTTCTTTCATTGTGTGTTTTTGTTGAAATTTTACTTTGGATTTTAGATACTTCCTTTTTCGATTCTTCCAAAGAGTAACCTTTATTTAACCAATGTTCTACAGATACTTTAGACCTTATTTTTTGTTGTTGTGATTTCATATCTATAGCTTCTTCTATAGTATAACCTCTTTGTATCCAATAGTCAATAGTAACAGGGTTTTTAATTATGATGTACTTTTTAAGAATATTCCTAACACTTGAATAACTCTTAATATCATCAGGTAACTTGGACCTTAAAAATTCTAAATATTCCTTATTATCGAAGTTGAATTTTCTATAGTATTTATTTAGTGTCTTTTCTAACATGTGTTCTCCAGCCATAAACTTTCTGTTTATTTGTGGCTGGTACAGTTTACGTTTTTTTACGATATCTTACCTTAATCTTCGTGGTAGGATGAACACATCCACCCATTAACATATTGAATGTCTTTTTGTATGAACCACCTTGAGTAATTATATTCAAAATTTCAAGGTCGAATGGTAGTCTATCTTCCTTTTTCTGATAAAAATCAAACCTTTCACTTGCATTATCAAAGTAATCATGTCCCAAATTTGTATCAAAGTTTATACCCAAAGCTTCTTCTAAAATAGAAGGGATTTGACCTTTTTCATCAGTTTCAGATTTTTCAACCGCAAGAAGAAGGGCATTTCTTAATGCCTGCTCCTTGCAATATTCTTCAGTTTTATTGAAAAGCCATTCAATGTCTTGCTCTTCATATGTCATAGACTTTATGGAGTTATATGTTTTTTCGAAAAGTTTATCAGGTAAAGCTTTACCTTCAAGTTCGCTTAACAAAACCTTTTCATTAGGTCTTTTATTATACTTCCTAAAATGGTTTAATATTAATTTACATATAATCTGCTCATTGTTTTCTTCGAAATATTCTGCCTTGATATGTGGTATTACTTTTCTTGAAAATTCCTCATTGTTTATGAGATGAGAAAGGATTATATTTTCGATCAAATGGTAACTCCTTATTCAATTTCATCTTCTTCATCATCAATGATATCATCTATATCATCTTCATCATCGTCATTAATCAAAGCACCATGCGCTACTGCAAATTTTGTTTTAATAAATTCTGCGAAATCAGTTTCAGCGAAAATACTTTTCCATAGAGTAGAGTTATATTCAATATCTTTCCTCTTAAATTTTTCTGGTTCAATTTCACCCGTTGTAGTATTGATTTTACTATATGATTGTGATGTGACTTTTTCTATATACCCACCCTCAACTGCTAAATCTAGAATACCACTCCATCTTTTAATTCCACCATTGAAAGAAACACTAATTGGAATCTTCATCTTTTCCTTGACATATCGTGATTTTTCGATATTGATAATAAAATTATATCCACTTAATTTCTTAGTATCAACCGTATCTTTTTCTTGTTGTCTACCAATGATGAATACATTATCAGCTGATAACATTGTACCTTGACCACCAGACACAACC
>Ga0208795_1000150_pt1 | contig 35117 bp, 31 predicted proteins | sample CB_VirMetaG_6_FD_184541 | JGI IMG/M metagenome (GOLD analysis project Ga0208795, IMG submission 184541) | Freshwater to marine saline gradient viral communities from Chesapeake Bay - CB_1508_2 Viral MetaG (SPAdes) (version 4) | ecosystem: Environmental > Aquatic > Marine > Coastal | place: USA... | reverse complement strand
ACTGCAGCACCCGGTAAAGCTCTTCTAATGTCGCTTACATTCGTTTCAATCCAAGTAAGAAGTCTGCCCAACTCCGCTTGAGTAAAATTAGAAGATCCTTCAAACTTTTTAATTGGTATATTAAGTTCTTTAGCCAAGTCTTCTTTACCCCAATTTGGTAATTTTTTAAATGTAAATTCATCTGGGGCAAGCTCATCTATTCTGCTAGCTACATTTTCTTCAAAACCTGTTCTGCTCTCAGGTGAAAGAAATTTATTTTTAACTTCAATTAATCTTTCTGTAGGCTTTGTTTCTGCAACTTCAATTTCTACTTCAGGAGCAGTCTCAGCAGCTACTTGGACAGATTCAGTAATATCATCTATAAACTCTTCACCCAATACTCTACGGGATGCGGTTATAGCTCTTACTGGAAGATATTTATTTATATATGCAGCTAAAGGAACATTAGACGCAGGATTATATGCTTGTATTAAATCAAGTATACCGCCAGCTCCTGTTTCAATTTCATCAGTAAGTAATTGTTTATCAAAGCCAGGTGCATTTTTGCGCTGATCTACTATTTTATTAGTTATAGGTTTAAATTGCTCTATTATATCTAAAGCACCATTAATGCCTTTTTGTTCATATAATTCTTGAACTTTATTAGATGCTTCTTCAGACCTTGATTCTTTAATTACTGTTTCAACTTGCTCAACTGCTTTATCTTCTTCCTCAGGTTGAGTGCCTATAATTCGCTTTTGAGGAGCGGAACTTAATACATCTTTAGAAAAAGTTTGCACCATATTCCAGGCGTCTTCTGCTGTATTAATATTAAAATTATCAGCCTCATCTTTACCTATTATAGAGCCTACTATAGATTTAACATTATTAGCAAATCTTTGTAAAAAATTAAAATCTGTTTCTTTAATTATTTGCAAGTTTACCGCATCAGCTGTTAAGTTAATTAATTCTTCCGCTTGTGCCGTAGTTCCATCATATAAAGGAAGTCTGCTGAAAATTTCATTATACTGTTTTTCTGTTAACTCTCCACTTTCTTTTTTAGCTTTTAACAGTTTTATATAATCATCTTTTATTTTATTATATTGTTCTTCTGTAAAGCCTTTTTCCGCCCCCATAGCATGAAAATATTCATGCAAAACCGTAGATGGATTATTTACCGCAGCTCTTTCAATAATAGTATATTGATTTTTACTGATGCGATCAAATCCCCCATTAGAACCATTTTCCCAAATTTGATTAATTTGTTGCGCATCTTCTTTCGTAATTACACTTCCGTCATTTAATGTTAACAGTGTTTCGTCTGAATTAATAAAATCACTTATTGTTTCAGCTTCACTGTTTAAAACATTAACAACTTTATTCGCAAGCTTATTTAAAGAATTATTTCTTTTTACCGCTGCATCATTAACTTGATGTATTTTATATCCTCTATAAAAATCTCCTTCTTGTAATCCTTTAGGCTGCTGTAATTCTGTATTTACATTAGATTTTCTAAGTAAAGATATTTTTTTATCTTGATAGCTATTAAATTCTGATTCAAGATCTTTTCTAATTAAATCTTTACTAGTTTCGTCTAAGTTAGAATTAGCTATTTTTTTCCATCTTTTATTTACTTTTTTAGATTGTCTATCAGCTTCAAAAACAGCTTTTTGATCAGCCCCAGAAAGCTTTAAAAATTGAGAAGCTGTAAAATCTTGGTTTAACGATAGCTCTTTAATTTTAGATCTTATAACACGAGCAGCTTCAGCTTTAGTGTTTACATCAGTATCTTCTGTAAAAGCGCTTGAAAGACTATTTATTTCTTTTAATATACTTTCAATTTCTTGTTTGTTTTGCTTATCTGTAATAACATCATAAGCGTAAGCTTTAGCTAAGCCACCAGCATTAGCCACTTTAAAACCATTACCAATAAAAAACCCTTGAGCGGCGGATTCCGTAACCCCATCAAGTACATTTTTATCTTCTCCTAATATAGTTATATCAGCTATATTTCCAATAATAGCATTTAAGCCCTCGCCACCCCCTTCGAGTGCGCCTCCTGTGGGTATATCTTTTATTGCTTGTTTAAAAGCTGGCCCGAAGCCTTCTTTGTAAAACAACGTATTAGCTGATTTTAAATCTTTTACTAATTTTACCGTAGTTAGCATTTCAGTTGCTACTTCTGCTGCCCCGTATATTCCACTAACGGCAAGTTTTTTTAAGTTGCTTACATTTAAGGCTTCATTATATTTATCTATTTCTTTTTTTATTTCAGCCTGCTCTAAAGGATCGTCTGACTTATCCTGTAACTCTAATAATTTAGGAAGTTGATTTTTAGCTTCTAAAGCTTCTAATTCAAATTGAGCCATTCGGCTTCCAAATCCAGATGCCCCGAATAAATAAGGAGCGGCGGGACCAGTGAATGCCATAACGCCACTTGGCACAAAATTTACAAAACTATCTGACCCCCAGTTTACAAGATCTTTAAAGCTTGAAATACTTTCTACTGGTATAGCTTTTGGTAAACCTTCGGCAGATTCTTTCTGAAGTTTTTGCCGGTAATTTAATAAGTCTTTGGAGTAAGATTTTTCTTTTCCTTCTTCAGATTTAAGCATGTCTAACGGCACTGCTAAACCCAAAGCTATATCGGTAGCTGTTGTTTTTAAAACATTTTCTAGTTGATCTATATCACTATAAGATCTTTTAAAAGAATCTATAAACTCATTTTTTTTATTTAAAATAGCAAGATCCCTCAGCAAATCACTTTCCATTTGCTTAGTAGATTTTATAATTTCTTGAGATTTTTGTTTTGCTATATTATATTCATCTTCTAAATATGGAACACCTTGCTTAACGCTTTCTTCATACTGAGAAATGATATTATTAACAACATTTATATTAGAATTTATCTTAGAAGTTAATTCATTAGTAGTATTAAGTAAAGCATCCCTAAGCTTTGTTTCTTGATTAAGTAATTGCACACGTTTATCTTGCGCAATATCTTCCATAAAATCTCTTCTATTATTTTCAATTTTTTGCTTTACTTCTACATCCTCTAATACAACGGGCTGTACTTTTCCATTTTGTTTATATAAATTATATTCTTCTCTTTCTGCCGTTTTAAATTGATCTTTTTTAAATCTATTTATTTTTTCAACAGTAGCTTTTTTGTTTTCAAATTCAACATCAACATTACTAATTTTATTAAAGTCATCAATAATTTTTTGTGATTCTTTTGAAGCTACAACAGGTGGAATATATTCTGTATCTGCAACAGTACCAGTTTTAACTTCTGGTAAATCCGATGAAATAGTTACCGACTTGGATTCCGTAACGGTAGGTTCGAGTGCCACACTTTCCTCCACAGCTGCACTCTCTGTCTCCTGTGAAGGGATTGACTTTTCCACAGTTTCGTTTTCTTCAACAATTACTGCATCTGGAAATTCATTTAAAAATCCTTGAACTTCTTCCTCGGGAAGATCATAAATTTTACCATTTACTTGATATGAAACCATAAATACTATTATCTTAGATATTGATTATATTTTTGTCCTTCCTCTGTTACAGATTCATCTCTTTGTAATCTGCCCGTATATAATAAATTTTTAGAAATTTGCAGTGCTAAATCTTTATTAAGCCCCTGAGATTCTAATAAGTTTTGAAAAAATACATGAGGTTCATCCCCAACATTTACTGTAAAACTTTCGGTAGATTTTGCTCCATTTTTCTTAATTTTTATTTCTGTAATATTTTCATCCTTATCTTTAAAAATTCCATCATCTACTAAAGAATAGCCTAACCCAGCTAACCCTTTACTTACAGTGGAAATATTATCAAATTGAACATTTCCAGTTATAGTTCCGTCTTTATTTCTAGCCATTCCAAAATTATCTAAGTTTTCGGAAAACTGTCCTACAAAAGCTTCGGCATTAGCTAGCGCTTTAGCTTCGCCTGCGCCACCTTTCCCTTCTTTGCCACTAACAGCTTTAGTTTGGTAGGTTTTATCTTCTTTATATGAGGGTATTAGTTTTGATGCATATTTAACATAGGCATCGGCAAACTCTTTTTGCATTTCACTCCCCTGCTGTAATAATTCTGAAGCACTAAATTGTTTATTACTATTTTTACCTATAATTGCCCAAACATCTTCAGCATCTTCGGGAACAGTAAAAAACGATCTTGCTTGTGCCTCAAAAAGTGGGGTTGTTGCCTGCGCTATTCTATTAGCAGCTGTAGCTGTGAATAATGTTTCATATTTACCATTAGCATATTGTTTGGTAAATTTATAGCTTGACATTGCATTAGCGGTAGGCTGATTATTTTTATCTAAAAAATTATTTTTTTGATAAGTGTCATATATCATGCTATTTATATTCGGGACCTTTCCTGGGTCATACCCAAATAGTATTCTTGCATCTTTATCAACTACTCCTTGAATATTTTCTCCTGAAAATTTAATTTTATATCCACCTGTATTATCGTCCCAATAAACTTCTTTAGTTCCTTTTGCAAAACCATTGTTTACGTTTTGAGCAGCAACCCAATCAGCAGTACCTGGTTTGCTTTTAGACATACCACCTTGTGTTCCCGCGGTGACTGGATTATATTCTTCACCATAAAATACTTTTGATTCTTCATCCATTTGAATGACGGAATATAATTGTTGTAGTCTTTTTTGTGCTCCCCCAAATCCTTTTTGCGCAGCTTGTAATTCTCCTTTAGTGGAAGCATTTTGCATAGCTATTCTATTTTCAGTAACTAGGTTTAAAACATCATCAGCCTCTTTGCTATATATTGAATCAGCCCCTAGCTTAGCTAAATTAGCATAAACTTGCTCTTGATTTTTAGAAGCGTAATTAGCCGCCCAGTCTAATTGATCCTGTATTTTTTTAGCTAATTCATCATCTTTTTGGCGTGTAAAATCAATATAATCTGTGGTAGCTTTTGATACCCTAGATATTGTATTTGCCCATATTTGACCTGATTGATTATCTACAACCGTTATTGGATTTTCGTATGCTCCCATGTTATTATTGTTTTCCGTATAAATTTTGGGCCCCTGCGCTCATTGGGACAACAGCTCCGCCGCTAAATACATCTGCTGCTTTTGCTCTCGTCTGCGCTTCATAATTAGTACTATAGCGTTTTCCTGCATATATATCTGATGTATTAACAGGAGGCGGTGTTTGAGGTTTATATGTATTTTGAATATAAGACGAAGCTATATCAGATACTCCGCCAATTCCCGCACCAAGTATATTAGCTGCATCTGCCCTTGCCTGAGCGGCAGTTTGCGCTTGACCTGTTATTTGCGCTTGTTTCCTGTTAAGTTGTTCGGTTTCTCTTCTTTCTTTTTCGCCAAACATAAACGCTTCTCCTTGTACTTGAGCTTGTTCTACTTTTCCAGCTTGTTGTAATTGAATATTCTGTAGCCTTTGAGCCTCTGATATTTTATTAGCTTCTAAGCTGGCTTCACCTTGAGCTCTTAATTTTTCATTAGCAACTTCTTGTTGTTCTATATTAGCTGCAACACCTTTTTTACTAGCTAAAGCAGCTTGAGCAAGTGCGGTAGCACCTCCGGCACTAGCACCCGTAGCCGCCAATGTATCTAATGTATTGGCAAGAGCAATATCTGTTTGCTCTATTTGTATTTCGGCAGCCTGAGTAGCAACACCTAAATTTTCAAATGGATTAGTCATCCTTGAAGTTAAATCTTCGGCAATACTAGAAAGATCGCTAACCCCGGCATAAGGATTTATAACTGTCTGTCTACTGTTCTCTAATTCGGTTAATTCTGCTTCAAGCCTACGTTTTTCTCTTTCGGCTCTTTTCGCGCGAGAATTTGCGGAACTAGCCCCAAATAAGCTGCCAATTAAACTTGCACCGCCTCCGATAATAGCCGCTGCAACAACAGGCGCTATACCTTTTACAAGCCCCTCAACTTCGTGGCCACGCCAAACAAGATTTAAAATTTCAATTATTCCTTCCATTTATTTTATTTTAATATGATGATTCAATATATTCCGAAGATACCGCAAATAATTCTTTTGGCCCTCCATAATTTGTAACTGAGTCTGTAGACATTGTTACCGTTACGAAATATCCTTTTATGCCGCTTAATTGATTACCATAAATAATTTCGCCTGGTGCAGCAACACTATTATTTACTAAGTTAGAAAAATATTTGTTTTCTTTTCTATCAAAGCCAGCTCTATTTATAGGTGGTGTTAATATTGATGGATATTGATTTCCAAAGTTATCATAAGCTCCTTGATTATAACTATATATAGCAGCTGTTTTATCTTGAGTATTAGTTGTAGCATAAGTATTAAATTCCCCATCTGTATTTACAGAACTAATACCAGTAAAATCTGAAACATATGAATCTACTTCCCAACCGTTACTTCCCTCGTAATTGATTGTTTTAAACACTTTTGACATGCTTACATTAGGATTGAATATAAACTTAATTGATGCATCGTAAGTTGTGCCATAAAACTCTGCTCTGTTAACATTTTGGCTATAATGCAAATACAATCCAGCATTTTTATTAGCTTGAGTACCGTTGTCAACAGTATAAAATAAATTCTTCAAACTAGTACCTAGTGCTGGCTTATAGCTAAAGAAGCTAGTCCAACCTTTTACATTTTCATCAAAAGCTAAAGTTTTATAACTATCGGTATTTGCAGGTTGTAAAGAAACAACATATTGTTTATTATAAATATCCCACATCCCAACTACTTTGCCTGGCCCTAATTGATAACTGTCTAAAGCACTAAATTGATCTCTAAAGAAATCAACCATTCCGTAATTAGATATTTCTGTTATACCATCTTGAGATAATCTTAATACAGCATTTCTATCTTTATCAGTAAAGTATTTTCTATAACCATAAACAGCAAAGCTTTCGGGGTTTCTACTAATACCAAAATTTCCAGCATAAGCTCTAACTGGCCCTATAACAACTTGTCCTGTAGTTGTTAATCCAGCACCCTCAGCGGTATAAATAGCATCTTTGTCTATAAGAGCATTGCTAACTTTATTTTCTTGAAATATAATAAGGTTAGTATCTTCTGCATATAATTTTTGTATAGAACCATTAGCAGGATCTAAACTTCTTGTTATTTCTACACCTACTGAAAATTGATTAGTATTGTTTATTCCTGTAGTTGAGTTAAATATACCTGAATATATTAAAGAATTAAATCTTATAGAAGAATTTGGCTCATCTTCAACTAAATATGCTTTAGCTCCATACCCAGCGGCAGTGTTGTTATAACCTCCTCTGATTCTCGCTTCTTCTATAACCCAATTTTTTACAGTCTGAGCTTCGTCTGTAGAAATCTTGCCTTGATCATAACCACCTATAATTTGCGGAATACCAAATGATCCATTCCAAACCGGCTGATCTGAAACGTTCAAAGTCTTTTTTAAAATAAAGCTATTAAAGTATTTTACTTCTATTACTGCTGACATACGTATTATTATTACTTATTTATTGCATAAATTACCTATGCTCCTATATCTGAAAAGTATACAGCTGGTTGGACATCCCCTATGCTTTTTAATCCATCTGCATTAAAATATGCCGCCCATTTTCTATTTGTATTTAATTGGCCATTAATTACATTTACGCTACTTCTTGGAAATGAAAAATCATTACCATATTTAGCATTTATAGAGTCATTATCAACTGCTCGATAACTATACCAACCAGCGCCAGCTGGAGGAGTCCATGGCTGAGTTAATTCTACATCTGTGTAAAATTTACTTACATATCTATAAGCCCATTCTCTAGCATATACAGAAGTTATTGTTGGAATTTTGGTAGCCTCAATAGCGTTTTGATTATTTATAGTACTAACTTGATATTGAAAAACATTTTCAGAACCATATACACTTGGATAATAAAAATCACCATATGTTAACTTTAAACTTATTTTAAAATCTTCTGTTTCTAACCTATAATCTGTATTAAAAGGACAAAGCCCTGAGCCGTAACCTATTACAATATCTCCACCTTCTCCAGGCGCATTTGTGTCAAGTCCCCATGGGTATCTAGCAATTAATCTGTAATCACCATATTTAGAAGCTGCGCTAGTATAAAGTTCTTGTTGGCTCTTGCCAATAACAAATACTCTTCTAGCTATTGTAGTTATCGAATTACCTCCTAGCGTAGGCAAAGGTTCTAATATTGATTCTAAACAATCATTATTATCAATATTTATAGTGCTAGGAAATGTATTAACATCAGTTCCACTAAAATCACTTGCCGCATCATCATCTGTCATAACTCCTGATTTGTCAATATCTTTAGTAGGATCTGTAGTAACTGTATAATCATTACCATGTTTTCCCCCAAATTTTATTTCATTACCCTCAATATCAACAGCGGGTACCCAATTATTAGGATAACCTCCGCCACTAGGATCTCTAAATTGTAAATATATTGGATATAATGCAAAAGGGAAAGTATCTGTATAAGCCCCGTTATTCCAGTTAAATTGATCTAATTGTAATTCTAAAGCTAAAAATGCAGTGCCTTGGGATAGTCCCCCTGTATTGTTATATGAACCTGCTGATTCTATATTAGAATTTTTAAACGTCCAGCCATTACAATCAGGAGCAGGAAGAGAAACATTGCTGTTAGTTGTACTCAAAACCAAACCTGGATAGGGTGCTCTTATATCTATTGTACCAGAAGTAGAACCTGGCAAGGGCGTAGAGATTAATGCATTAGTATTATCATTTACCCAATAAGCAGCACCTGAATCACCAGAGCCTGTTGATAAAGAATAATTTTGTCTTGAACCAAATCCATCATTAATTGGTATTTCTCCAAAAACAACGTTACTTGTAATAGTGTCAGTTAAGCCTCCTGCATCTTGAACAGTTACTGTTAATATATATTTGCCAAACAACTCTTCTGAAACATTTAAATCCCCAGTAACAGGGTTAATTGAAATTTGAGAAGGGTTACCCGATATGCTCCATGTTAAATTTTCAGTATCTAACGTTGGACTAGCTGTGCCGTTTATTGCGGTATATGTAAATACTGGGTTTGGCGTAGTAGGATCTAAATTTACAGTAGTGCCATTTGTTATTGTAGGAGCAATATTTTCTAAGCTTTGCGTTAAATTAGCAACTACACTATTATTCTGCGTTTTTTCAAAAAAAGTAAAATAATAAACTTCGTTTATTGCTGCATTAGGGCCATAATAAAAATAGTCTGTAGTTTTTATTTCATATGTATCATAGGTAGCTGGATCTAATGGGTTATAAGTACCCGCACCAGGTATTTTAACTAAGCTAAATCCGCTTTTAGTATTTCCGTTTATATCTATTACGGACATACCTAAATCGCTTGTTACTAAAGGCTCTTTTGGCGTTTCACTTTCTCCTGCTTCGTCTATAGGCGCAAATCTACCAGCTATAGAAGTACCTATAGCAGTTGCTTCGGTTAAGTCCCATGTAAACCCAAATAGCCCTACAACTTCATTAGTACCTGTTATAATAGCTTCATTAAGTTCTGATATTAAACCAGCTGTTGATGTTTCCCAAAATATTTCAAGCCTTGAAACTACAGGCTCAGTTTCATAAATACCTAATAAAAAGTTATATGATCCACTAGCGACTGGTAATGAACCAATAGGATTAATTGTATTGCCTTGAGTTATTCTAGCTAAATACGGATTAGAGCTAGTTTGGTAAAGATCAACATAAGTGCCTGTAGTAATAATATTATCTTCTTCCCCAATTGTGTTAACTGTATCGGAGAAGGGCAATAGTGTTAAAGAAGTTGTTGGTGTTATACTATCTATTTGGCCGGGATAATATTGTTGATTATATGTAGGTGATGTACTTCTATTTGGTGTTACTCTACCAAAAAGCTGCACACTACTTCTATATTGTTTTTGATCTGGGCCAACTTCAGCAAGATCTCTTGGAACCTTATTTATATTATCATTTATAAGGGTTAAAAATGCTGTTGTATTTTGCGGGTCTGGAGGGGTAGTAGGCGCGCCAGGATAACCATTTAATATTCCACCTAAATAAACATTGTAATATTCTTGTTCTAGCTGTTTAACAACTATTTTATAAGAGTACCAACCCAATGGATTATAATTTGGGCTAGTAGGATTGCCATTGTATAAACCAGGCTCCCCAGTGGGAACGGACTTATTTGATTGTATTGAACTATCAAACCTTATTTTTAAGGAATCGCCGGGCCAAGAACCAACTGGTTCTGAAAAAGGTGAATTATTTCCTAAAGTACCAATTCTATATGGATTATATACTGTAGATGCTCCGTACAAAACACCTGATTCTATTGTTCCCGAAGTAACAGAAGATAATATAGTAGTAGATGATCTTCCATATCTATCAGAAAGTATTACTCCTACTTGATAATTTCTATTTTGTTTTAACGTATGATTAGGATATTCAACTATGCTAGTGGTATTTTCTGGGGGGAATGCGTTTTGTAAATCAAAGTTAGATTTAGTAGAAATACCAACGTCATAATTTAATGAGGATGGAGGAGTATGTTTATTTTGATAATTACCATATACAACTCTATTGCCAATTATTTCTTGTGATAAAGCTTTAACAGGTATTTTGTCATATACTCTTATTAGAGTAGAATCAGGTAATGTTTTAAATGGTTTTTTAGCTTGATAATCATATTCAACGTAGTTAGTCGTGCTGGTTTGTATTGCTCCTGCTGATATAACATCTACTACATATAATGCTTGTGAATCTGATTCTTTAAATATTACCTCTATTTCATTAATGTTAAAATTAGAAACAAAATCACTTCCGGTGCTAGCTGGAATAGGTATTTGCAAAAGAATTTGATTTACTTTATTTTGCATAAACTGTACAATAGTACTTCTGTAAGCGCTTTCTTCATCACCGGACAAAAAATAACCATCTTGTTGAGGTATAAAAAGAGCTTGTGTAAAAGGAGCTAATAAAGAATATTCTCCGGTATTAAATTTAAATCTATAAGTAAATCTTACAAATTTATCTTCTAAAAAATCAGGATCACCAGCGTAATTAGCGTTATAATAAGGGTTAGGAGTAACTCCATCTGGTAAAAATTCATTCACTACATCGTACATGGTGGATTCATAAGCCCCCAGCGCATCTTCTACCAAACTTACTTTATAAAGTTCTATTGGCTGGTAAGGGTTGTATTGGGCTACAGATATTAAGTCCTCATTAGTATAATAAACGCCCCCGCTAGCACTCCTTCTAGTAACATCTAATCTGCGTGGCTGATTTCTATTATCATTAAAGAACAATAAATTTTCAAGCATATTAACACCGGTAATGGGGTTAGTAGTAGAAAAATTTAAAAAAGCTCCTTCCGATAATTTAATTGTATCACCATTTAATACATTGTATTCATATATAAAATTTTCGGCAGAAGGGTTATAAGTAGGGTTGGTAATATAATTATTGTCGGTATTATTAGTAAGGAATAAATATATTGTATTTTTAGTAGGATTTGGAAATACCTTTATGACTTGTATACCAGGAACGGTTAAAGCCTCAAAATCTTTTATAATTTGATTGCCTAAAACATTTTCTAAGGCACCTACATCTGCGCCTTGTGATTTACTAACCTGTATATTAAAGCCTTCTCTATATTCCCCTGATGGTACTAATCTATCATCAAGGTCTTGATTCATTTTAGACCCTATAAAAGCATTTTTAACTTCTGCCATCTATTTAACTTTTAATCCATTTAGATTTGTTCCTCATTATTTGCGCTATTTCATCTAATTTAATATTAGACAATCTAATTTTAGCGTTTCTAGTAGCAGCAAATTTTTCTTTTTTATATCTATTTATTATGTATTCAGGAGTATTAATTTTAGAGGATAGTATTGCATGGTTTAAATAAGCATAAACAGCCCCTTCGGCCATTTTAGGTATTCTCATGTCTTGGTCATATGCAACTCCGTCAGATATATATTCTAATATTATTAGAGCCCCGTTTAAATTACTTGAAAAAGCCATACTACCCTCTCTATCGTTTATGGTAAACCATCCGTTGAATTGAGATATTTCCGGATTCATTCCATAACGTTGTCCTAAAAGGCCATCAGCAAATTGATAATTATAAAAAACAGATTGATCATAAGCTGCATTATTAAAATTACCAGTAATCAATTTATCATTTGCATTGTCCCAGCGTTCTTCAGTTATTGAAGTAGCCCTAACATTTTCATTAAAATTATCTTGTATAGGGTCTCCTGTATAATCTTGTGGTAATATTTCGTAAGGATTTGAAGTAAGTGTAGTAGGATATATTATATGTTTAACACCCTGTTGATCAATCCAAGAAGTTTTTACGTAATTTACATAATCTTGTGGAAGAGGGATTGAAAGATTTGGAGGGATTGTTAATTCTTGGGATTTAATACTTTTTAAAGTATCATAGCTTAATTCTTGTAAAGCACGTTTAGCGTGAAAAATAACGTCAGTTCTTTTAACACTAGGTATAAGTTTTCCAGCACCAACGTAAGCAACTATAAAATTATTTATTAAATCTGAAATTTTTATGTATGCATATCCACCATAATTATCTTCTACAGTATTGCCATAAGCATCTTGATCTCCATAAATGCCACCATCTTGTCTTTTTAATTGTATAACAAAATAATTTCCTACGGGCAATTGTGCTTCTAATGTTATAATATTATCAACAACAGTATATGGGGCTGTGTATTCAATATAACTACTTCCAGCTCCTGTAGTGCTTGAGTATACTTTAAAATTGTTTTGAGCATAGCCAGCAGATGAAGGGGCATATCCACCAAAAATTAAATTAGTATCAAAAGTAGCGGTGTATGAAAATTGAGTACCATCCGCTATAAAACTTTGTGCCCCAGCGTAATATTGTCTATTTGTTTCGGTTATTAAACCTCCATTGGGTTTTGCCATAGCTTATTAACTTTTTTGATTTATTTCTTCTTTTTGGATTTGTAGACTAGCAGCTTGAACTACTTGGGGGTCTCTTATTATTATACCAGAATATTGTAATATTTTTAAAACAACTTCTGTTTGTTCAGACTCGTGTAATTCAAAATTTACTGAAGTTTCATTATTATATATATATTGTCCTAAAGTACCTACATTAAATCCCCATACTATATCATTAGGCTTTCTAACGTAATCAACAACTATGTTACTTGTTATTGTTGCTGGCTGAATAAATAATTTATTATTTTCATATAAATATACAGGAAAAACTTCTGTAGCTTTTGTAAGCTTTGATTTTTGTATATTATAAAAATCATTTCTTTGTAATCTTTGTACTTCTGTAATATCTTTATATATTACTTCGCCTAGTCTGTAGAATGAAACAATAGTTCCGTAAATATCGGTTGTAGGTAAAGTAAAATATTGTTGGCCTGGGGTTGAAGTATTATCGTAAACTGCATTACCAAATGTTTTAAATATAGATATTTTTTCATCAATATTTTCTACACGGCTTGCATATGTATCATCAGTTTGGGGAACCCTTAATTGTTGATTTAAGTCTTCAAAATACTTTTCAAATATTTCAAGCTGTACCTGAGTTCCTAAACTATTAAACTCAGCTGGAGGTATATAACCTCTTTGCTCTTTGTTTAATATGTATAAAACTGTTTGATATACAGTATTTACGTTTATTGCCATTGTTTATTTATTATTAATTATAAAAGTTAAGCCGCTTTTAACACGGCCTAACTATTATAATATTACATGTTAATATAGTTTTTTCTCTATTGATTTATAAACTTCTACACCTTCATCAGTTTTAAGGTAAGAAGCAAACGCAGAAAATGGATTTTCATCAAAAGGAACAATTATTAATCTTTTATCATTTGAAGACCAATGTATACTTCTTTGATCTGCTGATAAATAAATAATATTAGCTTCACTAGCTTTAATTGCAAAATTTCTTAATTCTACATTTTCGTCATTAGCTAAGTTTAAGAACAAATTAGGATTTTTCTTAGCGAATAGCAATAAATCCCTTTTGATCTCCTTAGAAGTAAGATCTGCTACTTTAGATCCAACCTCAACTCTTAATATTGCTTCCATCTGATCTATTTCCATACTCATTGCTGCATTTAGAGCATCTACTTCCATTAGCAAATCATCTAAATCATCTTCAGCAACTTCAACTTGATCATATTCGTAATATAATATACCTTTCTTAGGATGATATAAAGAAAGCATTTTTTGCAAATTTTGTTTTTCTTTAGGAACAAATAAAGAACCATTTTTAAACATTATATGCCCTAATGTAGCTTCTCCTTTTTGTTCACTTACAAAAGGTGAATTTTGATTAGTTGCATATCTAAGTTCTTGTTGCTCACCGGTTTCACTATTAAACCAAAGCATTTGCCATCTTTGTGAATGTTTAGATTGAATTGTATATGTTATAGGCTGATGTGCTCCTTTTAACAAATAAGTTCTGTCTTTAATTTCCCATTCGGGTTTTGTAGATTTTACTGGTGCTTTAGCAACAGTTTTTTCTTTTACTACTTGAGGTGCAACCTCAATATTTTCTACTGCTTGGTTAGCTTTTTTAGCCATGATATAATATAATTAAATAATTAATAAAAATGTAAAGTAAGGGGCACCACTACGATACCCCTTATCATTACAACAATAGTCTATGCAGAAGCTGTAAACAATACGAAGTTGTTTGCACCTTGAGTAACAAGACATCTTTCAGATAGGAAGTGTACTTCCATAGCATCAAGCGCTGAAGTATAAGCACCTCCAACAGAACCAGTAATCCAAGATTTCATTCTTCGATCATCAGCCTGAGAAGCTCTATACCTTACATGCAAGAAAGGTCTACGGATATTAGTTCCTAGAATTTGGTCATAAACAGTTGAAGTACCTGCAGGAATCAAAACTCCCTCAATACCAGAAACTGCTACTGCACCTCTTGTAGAAGCATCATTTAGATATTTCCAATCTGTCTTATAGAAATCATAAGATCCTCTTCGGAAACCACTGAATCCAAGATTCAATGCCATTTCTTCAGAATTTTCAAACAATCCATAAGCAGTACCACCTTGAGCACCATCGGAAACACCAGCTAGCATTCCGTCAATATCAAGAGCAAGTCCTCTATTAACAAAAAGCATGTTTTCTTCAATAGCTCCTTGAGTATCTAAATTTTTCAAAATGCTGTCAAATTCAGTAAGTCCAGTAGCTCCACCGCTGAAGTTATTAAGAACGTTACCTCTTGATTGAATAGAAGCAAAAAGTCCTTCAGTACCTTTTACAGTCAATGTAGAAGTTCCGCTTACTAGCTCACCTTCAACAACTGCCATTTCTAGATAGTCTTCAAAACGTAGTCTTGTTTCAGACTCAGCTTTTAGATACCATAAAAATCCAGAAGTTCCATCTTCAGTAGCAACTTCAACCCATCCGATTTGTGCAGCATCTGATCCAGAAATTGCATACTTATCTTTAATGATGATAGGTGAATTGTTGTATTGACTGAAAGAAGGTGTGATAGAACGCTCACGACCATCAGCAGTTCCTTTCTTAAATTCAGAACCGTAAACGAAAATCTTACCAGTTGTCAATCCTGTAAAATCAATTTCAGAACCACCACCAGTAGCAACTAGATCTCCTTGAGTATAAGGCTTAACAGTTAAGGTGGCCAAAGTAGGAGAAGTATCAACACTAGTTTCTACAAAACACTTTAGTTCTTTTCCTGTAGCAGGATCCATAAGAACAATAGTATCATTTGCAGAAATAACGTTTGCTACAAAACTAGCTCCAGCAGTAGCATTCAATACGAATGTTAAAGTGCTTCCAGTTGCAACAGTTACACTATCATAAGCAATGTGTAGTCTATTTTGCTCAGACCATACAACTTGATCAGAAGTCATGGGCATTTCTGCACCAACCATTCTTAAGAAGCCAGATAGAGTTCTGTTACCATATCTTTCTACTTCTTGCTCGTAAATTTCGGGTAGATACTGCTGCGCGAAGTCATTAGTACCATCTGTAAAACTTAGGTAGTTATCGCTAAGTATTTGTTGCTTTTGACTTGGTTTAATCGAACCAAAAGCGGGTAAAACATTTGCCATTTTTAATTTTTTTTAATTAGTTAAATTTTTTTGTTTTTATTTTTAGTTTACTCGAATCAGCTCCGCTAATAGCCCTAACCTTTAATCCATTAATAAACACATCACCACCAGCTGTTTGTCTTGGCTCAGTTGTAATGTTTTTAGTTTTAGCAATCTGTTCTTTAATAGCATCGGCACGGCCTTGCTCATAGAAATGATTTACAATTTGGTCAGTATTCCTAGCGGCATAGAGAGCCTTGTGGTAACCTCCAGGGTCTTGTAATTCACCTTGATCGTTTAAGAACGTCTCAACGAACTTTGATAAATTTTTCTGGCTGTCAGACACGGAAACAGGATCTTTTACAGAATACTTAAATTTTTTAGATCCTACATTAAAATCGAAACCTTCGAAATTGTTGGAAAAATAATTATCAGTAGTCTTTTCGAACCCGTCTATAATAGACTTTCTATTTTGCTCTTCTTGATTGTAGCGGTTGAAAAAATCCATAGCTTTTTGTTGTTCTTGAGTAACACCAGGCCTTAATTTAATTTCCTCGTAATACTTACTCTTTGTTTCTTCTAAAAAGTTTTTGGCTTTTGCAACCTCTTCTTTAAACGCAATTTTCTTTTTGCGTATATCTCTATCCTCTTCTATTTCTTCATCATAAGAAAAATCATCTAATAAAATATCAATGTCTTCTTGATCTAAATGAGGTTTTGTTTGTTTATAATATTCTTTTAATAAAGTATTATTATCAATATTTGAATAGTCAGCATTTAATCTTGCATAATCCTGCACTGTACCACCTGTTTCTTCTATAAACTTAACAAGCTTATCTATTCCTTCAGGTAATTCTGGTACTTTTGTTTCTTGTAATACTTCTTTTTGTTTCGGTTGGGAAGCGGCAACTTCATTACTTTCGCCCGCTTTAGCTTCTACTAATTTTATAGGAGACTCTACTTCTTCTTTTTGACTTTCTTGGGAAGAGACTTGCTCTTTGGCGTTTCCTTCTCCCATTTTTTTGCCATCTCCGGATTGGTTAGATACATCCACCTTCTCTGTGCTTGACTCTTGAACGGCATTTTCTTCTGTTTTTTGTTCGTTAGGAATTACCACTTTAGTAACCTCCTCTTGTACTTTATCTAGTGGCTCTGAATCTTTTAATTCAACTTTTGTAATTTTTTGCTCTTGCACTAAATTTTTTGGTTTTGTGGGTTTTTTCATTTTAAATTCCCCCTCTTGCTTTACTTGTACTTCTGCCATGATATAATAATATAAAATTAATTAATAAAAAAATTTACCTCGGTTCAAATTGCTCTAATCCAAACCCGCCTAGATTATCATTACCTGATGATTCAAAATCTTTGGGCAATAGATCATTTTTTCTTTGATCTATAAGTTCAGATTGTTGAGTTCCTTGAATTTTAACTCTTTGATCTTTACGATCTTCTATTTGTTTTTCTTTTGTTGCTTGTGCATCTACCTGTATTTGAGCAAGCTTCATTTTGTACTGAAACTCTTCGGCCATTAATTGTTTTTTAATTAAGGCTTCTTGTTCCATTTTGTTTATTTCAAACTCAGACTTTGCTTTTTCAATTTGCACTTTTGTTTCAGCTAGCGCTTGTTGTTTTTGCACCTCAGCTAAAGCAGCTGCTTCTGAAGCTTGTGCATTAGATTGGCCTTGCGCTTGAATATTAGCCAGTTGAGCAGCTTGTTGTTGTTCTGCTCTTTTAGTCCTTCTTAATTTTAATACTTGGTTAGCTAATTTAATATTTCTTATTTCTCTAATATCAATAGCATCTTCAAGATTAATAGAATTTTGCTGCAATGAAACTTGAATATTTTGCTCAAGCATTGCTTTCTCTTCAGCCTCTGGTTCTAGCTCTAAGAATATACCAAAATTGTGTATATCTAATTTAGCAATCTCTTCTAATGTATTTACATTGAAAGTATTAATACTGCTTAGCAAAGCTTCTTTAGTCAAAGGAAATTGCAAAGCGTCATTTACCCTAAGACCAATGTTTTCTGCATTTCTTATAGTAATATACATTAAAGCTTTTAATATATGCCTAACAGCTACATTTGAATTTGCCGCAGCCATTTTTTGCAAACCAACTAATGCGTTTTTATCAGGTGAACTACCATCTACAGCTTCGTTTAATCCAGTAGTATCTCTTATCATTTGTAAATAATATTGATAAGTTTGAATTAAAGCAGAAATTTTAGACATACCATTTGAAGTCTGTAATTCCTGAATTGGTACTTTACCTCTATTTAAATCTCCATCTTGTGTTAATGAGCGCCCAACAATACTACCAGTTTGGAAATACATGTTTAAAGCTTCAGCGGGATTGTAATTGGTTCCATTACCTAAATCAACCTCAGCTAATCCATCCATATCTAAATATACTCCATCTGGTACAATTCTTGATAAAACTTGTTGTAGTTTTAAATGAGTTAATTGAATCATATCCGCAAAAGAAGTTATCTTATTTACAGTTGAGTCGATTCTGCCTTTATATAGTCTAGGCGCACAAATAGAATAATTCATGTTAACTTTAGTAACATTACCATAAGGCCGGGTCATGTTTTCTGACAAATCCCATTTTAATATTTTAGACATCCCTAAAACTTTAGCCCCTGTGTATAATACTTCAATACTTCTACTAATCCTTTCGAAATTATCGCTTTCAGGTGGATTAAATTCGTCATTTTTTTCTAGTACTTTTTCTAAACCTTGATCAGTATATTTTAATTTAAATACTTGGTTAGCGTAAGTTTTATATTCAAAAAACAATATAGAAACTAAATTATCATCATTATTACCACTATAATTTCTTACGTAATTACTATAATTGCTTGGCCCTCTGTATTTTTGAATTTTTTCTAAGTCATCATTAGTTAAATTAGGAAATTGTTTTTTTACTTCAGAAAGACTTAGGTTTTTAACTTCTCCAACATAATATATGTCGTCAAAATTGGGATCTTCTGTATAAGAATAAACAAGGGCTGCAGGATCTACATAATTAACTTTGATACCTTCAGATAAATTAAAGCTTGTTTTAGAAGCGCCAATTCCTAATACAGTTAAGTCGTAAGCTATCTTTCTTTTTGTTTCATCATATTTATTAAAATCAAAAACATTATTTATAAGCTCCTCTTCTGCTATTTCAATGCTTTGCTTATAATCTAATTGTAAATAAAGATCCAATTCTTCTTGAGTAGCTGGTAAACTACCCGGATCTGCGGAAGCATAAAAATTACCACCTGTAAGAGCGTTTAATTGATCTATTTGCTCTTTATTAATAATATCACGTAATGCATTAAAAGCAAAATCTGTTCTTTCTTTAATAGCAAATGGGTCGTTTGCAAAAGCTTTAATTTCATAGCCTTTGTCTACCATTCCATTTACTATAATATCAACAAACTTAGGTATTATAGGTACTATTTTCCAATCTAAATTTAAATAAGATAGATCACCATTTATAGATAATTCATCTTTATATTTTTGAACAGACTGTTCACCCCTAGCATATAATCTAAGGTTATGGTAGTTTTGAAAATTTTGTAAATAACGGTCGCCGCCTGTATCTTGCCTAAACCATTCATTTTCAATAGCTTGCCCCACTTGTAGCCCATAGTCGTAACTATTTTTTACTTCGTCAGATACCACTTGGTCCGGAAATGAACTATTGTAATTTGTATAAACCATTTATTTAAATTATTTTTGACGTAACTCCATCGTTATTATATTTTCTTATTTGCAAGCTTACTGGCTCAAATGTTCTTTTAGAAATTGGTGCATATCTATTTTTATTACAAGCCATAATAGCTAACCCCGAACTAATAGAAGCATCGTGCTTTGTTCTGTTATTTAAATTAAATTTAGTCCAATCATTTAAAGTTCTAATAAAATACATATTTCCATAGCTATCATTATTAAAACCTACATGATCATTAATATAAGTTTCAATGGCTGCTGCGTGTGATTGTTTCATGTCTTCACTAGAGTTTGGCACACCACCTATTTCTTTCTCGGTTACCGATAATTTATTATATATTTTATCAGGCCTATTCATTGAGTAACCTCTATAACCCCTTCTTTTGATATAATATAATAATCTAGGCTTATTATTCTCTGCTAATATTGGCATGCCATAAAAAACTAAAGACATTAAAACGTCTTCAAAAAATATTTCAGCATTATCAGGTCTAGCAATATATTCTAAAAAAAATTGATTTGGGGGTACATCTGCCATGGTAAATTTTGTTAATCCATGCAATGATCCCTTAGACCCTCTTCCATCCACTGTTCCCGATATATCGTAACTATCACATCCAAAAGCCCCAAAGTCTTCATTGCCAGGATATTTTATACCATTTTTTATAATAACTTTATTTTGCAAATGATACGGAGGTGTCCACGTAATAAAAAATCTGCCATTTTTATTTGGCATAAAAATTACTTTAGTATCTTTTATACCGTTCTCCCATTGAAAATTACCTTGAGTAACTAAGCCACTATATTTGGCCTCTTCAACATAATCTATTTGTTCATATATTTTTGACAAATTAAACAATGATTGTTTTGCTTCATCTCTAAAAGCGTGTTCTTGTGTTCTTGGAAATTGTCTATAAAATTCATTTAAAGCGTCTTGATCGGATTTTAATCCTTCTACTTCATTTTGCCAATACTCAATTACTCCAGTGTCAATCCATTGACCATCAATCCCTTTGATTTTTTCATTAGGGGTGTCGAATACAGGTAATCCATGCATATCAATGAATCCTTCGTAATTCCATTCCATAGGTATGAACAAACTATATAATCCTGTACTAGTCTGTCCATTGCGGTTTCTTTTTGTAACGTCTGAGCCATCGTAAAGTTTTTTAAAGTTTTCTCCTCCTTTATCTAATGCATTTGATGTAGACCCCATCATACACTTACCAACTATTCTACTTCCTAATCTTAAAGTAGTTTTAGTTACACGCCAATTGTTTAATATATTATCAGGCCGTTCCCATTTACCAGATTCATCATGAATTAATAACTTTAATTTCTCACCATCATAACTATTATCTCCAGTATTTTTCCAATCAATAGTTGTATCTAAGCCATCAATATCTTCCAGCTCTTCACCTATTTCAATTTTTTTTCTAGTTAATTTCGACGCTGGGACTCTATACGCGAGCTCTGTTTTTGGCCTGTCCATTCCGTCCTGTATCGGCTTGAAAAAGAACGGGTAGTTTGTAGATATGGGTACGACCTTATCGGTAAACATTTTTTTCGCATCTGAGCCTGTCTTCGATAAAATTCCAAATCTAGCATCGCTTGACATTGTCGCCTGGTTAACAGCCTCTGATGACCCCATGAAGCTAAACCCAGACCGTCTATTTTTGAGATAGATAATACCATAACATCTGGGGTCCGCCTTACAGGCTTCCCAAAATATAAAGAATAGTCTATTTGATTCTCTAAAGTCTGCTGCCCCAACATCAATCTTGGTGTGCTGCAAGTACATATAATGAGAACCAGTAACATAAGTTGGAATACCTTTATTGTAAAACGCAAATCCTTCATCTCTATATTTAAATTCATTATCAATGTAATCGTACCAATTTTCCTTAAAGTTATCTGGGTATTTATTCCAATCAAATACAGACTTTATTTTAATTAATTGTTCTGGGAAAGGAAGTTTTTCCCAATACTGATCTTGGTTTACTTTTGCTCTTTGATAAACTTTATCTATTAACGGTAAGCCAATTTTTAAATTTTGAATTTCATATATTTCACCAACCGTGCCATTTTTACTTATGACTACTAAATCATGCTCTTTATTATAGCCGTAATTAAATTTTTTTAATCTATTTAATCTTTTTAAAGTATTAGGTTTTATATGCTTATCTAATACTTTGTATAATGCTTGTTGATACATTATTTAGATCTTTTTTCAGCAAACCCTCCAAATTGCTTTGAAGCTGTATCATTATTCTCTAATAATTTTTTTTCTGATTCTATTCTTGTAAGAATTTCAAATGCATCAAATATTGCTAACTTTTTTGTAGCTGCTGCGTTTTTTAATCTATCAGCACTAATATCATCCTCACTATCTATAATAGCTTCTTTAGCTACTTTTATTAATTCCTCAACTGCTTTTTGCCCAGCTTGGATTATATTTAATTTCGTTTCCTTGATGTTCATACTTAATAACAATATCATTTGATTTCATACAATATAAAAGCTCATTATCAATAATAAATTCCCATTCACTATTTGGTGTATACCCTACTAGGTCACCAGGAGCTATTTTAAGCTTGTTTAAGGCGCTATTACCATATCTTAATATACCAACAAGACTTTTAGTTTTATCTAGAGTTAAATTATCTCTATTTAAAACTGGTTTCACAAAACAACGGTCCATAAAAGACTTCCATTCATTTTGTTTTTTATACATATATATTTGATCAGGTTGGCAAAAATAAAGGTTATCTTTAAAATATTTACTACTATTTTTTTCTTTTCCCCTAATATCGTAATACCTTCTAAATACGTTATGATGTATAATTACGTGATCTCCAGGCTTTATTACAGTTTTGTAAGCAAGCGGAGCACTTATTATCTTAGCTATTTTATTTACAAACTTAAAAGATTCAATTTTTGTATTTAAAATTAGCTTTAAATTGTCTACTTCTATAGTATTACTATACCTTTCACCAACAGGCTCAACAATAAAATCATAAAGACTATTCATATTTTAAATCATATTCTACGGAGATTGCCATATTGGTATTAAACTTTTTCCATGGCACCACCTCATCGTTTTTTTTAATATGAATATTATAAGAACCGTCAGTATCTTCAAATATGATATACGCTATTTTATGACCACCGTAGACTTCTTGCCCTATAGAGTAATGCATAGCATCATTTTTATAATCAGCTCCAATACTGATCTTTCTTATAATACTTGACATTTTATTTTATTGTTTAATTTCTGATGAATCTATTTCTGTGTAAATTCCAGTTTCTAAATCTACACTTATAGCTCCGTATTCTTTTTCTAGCTCTTTTTTATACTCTTCCATTTCTTGAGCCATTCCTGAGTACTCATGCAATAGTACATGTTTTTGTTGTTCTAAAAATCCTACATCTCTCAATTTATTACTCATTGAAATCTGTTGGTCTTTAATTTTAGCTAATTGCTCTTCAGTTACTTTTTTTTCTTCTACTTTTTTCATTTGATTAAATTTAAATTAATTATTATTACTTTACTTTATCTTTTATTTTTTCGTACGTTCGCAAACCACCTAATCCCAACATACCTAATAAAACAGTCATTAAATGTTCCATTTGTAATGCTGGTGGCACGTCTTGTGGTTTTAGTGCCCATATAAATAAGTCTCTTATTACAAAATTATAAGCTAAGGCAATACCGCAAACCCAACCAATAAATGGACGCCAGCCAGCGACAAATACGGTTCGATGGCCAGCTTCTATTTCATTTATTTTTGCTTGTATAGAAATTAATTCATTAGGGTCTAACTCTTTACCTTTTATAGCTTCTCGTATTTCCCAAGCTAAATTACCAGCAACTGACTTTCTATTATTGCCGCCCTTTAATAACCCAATTAATAATTTCCACATTTACTACGAACTAAATTTTATATTTCTTTCTTTTTTTCACCTTTCATTTCCATAGCAGATCCCTTGTAAGATCCACCCATAGCAACTGGAGAACCACCAGATATAGAATGTTTTGACATCCAAGACGCTTGTTTTACAACAGGCATATCTTTGTTTAAATTCTTTTTTTCTTGATTGGCGGACTCACCACCATATCCAAATCCTTTAGGCATAATTTTAATTTTTAAGTTATTTTTTAGTTTTATTGTAAGCTTCTTTTTCCCAAGCAAGGGTAGGGCTCCCTTCTTTCATCTTAGATCTTGGATAAGTTTTACCTTTCCAATATACGTTTTTATCATCATAATCCAAATCCCCCCTTTTAAATTGGTCCACGTGTACCATCTCGTGGTCAATAACTTTTTTTATTTGTGAAGGGTTTAAATTTTTATTTATTATAATACTACCATTATTATTCGCTTTGCCTAAAACATTATTCTCTAAATCTACTGTATAAATAGGTGTATTATTCAATGCGTAAGGTGGGAAGATTTTAAAAGCCATTATTTATATGGGAATATTAAGGTATTTACTTTTTCTTTTCGATGCTTACACCCGCATGGTATATTCAAACCTTTAGAAACTGTTTCTATAGTATCTCCTAATCCCTCGGCTTTTTGCATTATTTTAAAATTAATATTTTTTATAATAAGTTGGAGCCATCAATTGTGTAGGATCAACACCAATGGTCGTAGGATCAACACCAGTGGTCGTAGGGACAGTACCCATAGTAGACGTTGGAACAGGAACTTGCGCTACGGGATTATAATTTGAATCTAACGGCATTTGTTGCAAGTTTTGCGCTTGTGCTAATCCTTGAGGTTGACCCATTAATCCAGCAGGTGAAGAAAATTGAGGGTGTGATCCAGAATAACTACCCGCATAGCCTTTACGACTGTGTACATCGTGCTGTAGGTTTTCTAAATAATGCAATCTAGCTTTATCAGTAAGATTTTTATTATAAGCTTCTTTCAAATCGTATTTATTTGCTTTGTCCATTTTTTTATATTTTATATATTTTTTTTTAACAATTCCATTTTCTTCTTGCAGCTTTGCCCCTTTCGCTTGTCCAGCTTTTTGAACGTGCGCAAAAAGATTTCCTTCTTTTCCAGGCTTTACTACCTTTTTTTAATTCAGAAGGTGGAGTTGTTACAGCCGTACTTAATTTACTGCCTGGATTGTCTTTGCGATATTTTTTAACCCCTTTTTCTGTCATACCACCACCGGCTTTACCACCAGTGCCGCCGTTCTTTTTTACTTCTGCATAATATCCTAAAGATTTTTTGCGAGACGGAGCATCTCCTTTTTTTAAGAATGGAGAAGAATTTTGAGAATAAGCCATTATTTATTTTTTTAAATTAACCCACCTTGATAAGGTATAACCAATTGTAACTAATAATAAAATTATTTTCAATGATATTTCTATTTGTGTCATAGTTACACCTAACGTAATAATGTTTGCTACATATAATCTTATATCTGAAATACCCATAACTACTACTTAAAAGCCTTAGCCTTCTGAGTAATAGGGCCGGCGGAATAAGATACGGGGTATTTTTTTACCTCCATACCATTAATACCTGAGCTAGAGCCTTTGCCCATTGGAAAGCCATCAGTATCTAAGGGGCCATCCCATACTGCATTAGCGCCTACAACTCCAGCTTTTTCAATTAAACTGATTTTTGGATCTTTTAGTTTCATAATTATCTATATTTATCTTTATTAACATTATCAATAGAAACCTTTAGTACTTTATTAGTGTAGGTTTCACCTTTCATTATTACGTTTCTTCGCTCGCTGGTTGGAATATCTTCTACTCCTAACATCATTTTATACATTTTATTTATAAGCTGTTTACCTTTAAAAGAAACTTTGTATATATGATATTTTTGGGTAGTCATATTTCTTTTTCTCCATACAACAACCCAACCTTCTTTTAATAAACTATTCCATCTTCTGTTGTTCCAGCTATAAGAATAAGCACCCATTTTAAAATCAATTTTAGTAAACAGGTCAATACAGTCAAGATATATTAAAAGCTCTAAATCTGCATCAGTTATATTATTATTTTTTGCAGCCCACTTACGTATTATTCTATAATGTTTTAGCAAGTTCATATCTTTTACATCCCTTGCTTCTAACCTTTTCATAAAACTATTACTATATCAGAATCTTTTATTACCTGGTATATTTTTTTATCTATTTCAATATTATGACCAGCATGACTATCATAATAGATATAATCATTTTCATTTATACCTTTAATATCAGAACCTATAGATATAACTTTTGCCTTGTTATATCTTAAATCTTCTCTTTGCTTTTCTCCAAGGATTAATCCCCCTTTAGTTTTTGAGGATCCTTGTTTTTCTTTTTCTATAATTAAGTTTCTACCTATTGCCTTCATTAACTCTTAAATTATTAATTATACAATCAGTAGATAAAATAGTAGTTGCAACAGATGCAGCATTTTTAAGGGCGGCTTTAGTTACAAGTAAAGGATCAATTATTCCCGCTTTAACCATTTGAACCGACTTACCCGTTATCACATCTAAGCCCCATCCTTTCTTTTCTGAATGAGGTTCATTAATATTAGCATTGTCTAAAATAGTGTAATACGGGGCTTTAATTGCGTTAAAAAGTATGCTTTCAGCTTCATTTTTAGGTTTGATAAACATAGAAGCATTTAACAAAGCAACACCACCGCCAGCAACAATACCTTCTTTAATGGCGGCTTTTGTGGCACAAATAGCATCTTCTACCCTATCGGTTTTTTCTTTTAATTCTATACTTGAATCTGCACCAACTTTTACGGTAGAAATTTTAGCTGATAATCTAGCTATTCTTTTTTCAAGCTTTTGTATTTCAGGCGGAACAGTTGCCTTTTTAAGATCTTGCTTAACACTTTTAATTAATTCTTCTACAGCTTCTGGAATATCAGATACTTTAATTATTGTTTCAGTATCATTAGTAACAGCTTTTTCACAAAAACCTAAATGTTCAGGTTGAATCAAATCCATATCATCACCTAAATCTTCATTTATTACTGTAGCACCGGTTAATAAAGCAATATCAGAAAATGTATCTTTTCTATTAACCCCATATACTGGAGCATTTATAACATTTACTTTTATATTACCTTTTACTTTATTCATTGCTAATGCTGATATAACTGTTGGGTCCATATCAGCAATTATAAGTAGAGGTTTATTATTTTTAATAACAAACTCTAATATTGATTGTATTTTTCTTATATTTTCAACCGGAGATTCTATAAGTAATACATAAGCTTTTTCTAACTCAGCAACTCTATTATCTTTTTTAGTAATAAAATGAGAATTAGTTAATCCTTGCTCATATTGGATGCCATCAATTAATTCCGCAGTAGTTTCTGATGATTCAGTTTGTTCCATCATAACAATGCCTGTTTCATTTACTAATCTAAAAGCTTCTGCAATAACTGAACCTAATTCTTTATCATTATTAGTAGATATAGTAGCAACTTGATTTATCATGTCTCCTGTTACTTCAACAGAATTATTTTCAAGATATTTAATTACTTTATCTATTGCATCATCAATACCCTGTTTTACTTTTCTAGGGCCAAGTTCTTTTAATTTAGGATAAGCTTCTTTTAATATTGAGTGCGCTAGTACTGTAGCCGTTGTCGTTCCGTCGCCAGCTTCTTTAACAGTTTTTCTAGCAGCTTCTTTTAAAAGTGTAGCACCCATGTTTTCTATAGGATCCAATAATATAATTGAATCTGCAACAGTTACCCCATCTTTTGTAATAACGGGTTTTCCCGCACTGTCCTCTAATATTACACGCTTACCGCTAGCTCCTAATGTCGAGCTAACGGCTTTCGTGAGTTTTTCAATACCTTTAAATAATTGTTCCTTAGCTTCATCTCCAAAGCTTAAGTTTTTGACGATTGCGTCTGACATAATTTAATTAGATTTAATTTAAGTAGTTTATTTAAAAGGTTTTTACAACAACTGGCCCTTCAGAAAGTTTTAATTTTTTAGTGTAATGCTCAATTGAAGATTCAATTCCTTTTTCAGCTTCCTCAATTGTTTCACGCCTTGTAATTCCAGTCCATTTTTCGTTGAAATCAATCCATTCGGCTTGGTAATAGCCATTAGGAAGTTGTGTTATTCGCCAATTCTTTTTTTTAACGTAACGCCTCCACAGTTTCAAAGTTTTTTCTGGGATTAGGTGGTTTTGATCATTTGACCACGAATTTGTTTTAAGGGTGTAAAAATAAGTCATTTTTTTTGGTTTAAATTAGTTTTAAGGTTATGGTTTATAATTACTCATAATTATTTAGGTTTACATTTTGTACATTATTTAAATACCATATAGAGGTATGTTCTACCTGCTAGGTTTTGTTGTTCGTGATTAGATGCGCTAACAACAAACCCATTATCATTCATATCAAAGTAATAAGTGCTACTATTACTTACTTCTGCATTAGTTAAATTAGGATATAAAAGACCATTTGCCCTGTCTGGAACTGTGCTTCTTCTTAAGTCATACATACCCCAATTAGCACTCGCGTCAATGTTTTTTACTATTATAAACGATGGCTTAAATCCTACATCCGAAACAGTAACAGTTGAAGTACCTAATCCTTCATAAGTACCTATCTTACTATATCCTGCAACTGAATGGAAGCAGTAGGATATGTAAGACCCTCCTGAAGCATTTACATCACCTTGTGCAGCTAAACTAAATACACTACTTGTTGGACTCGTATTATTCCAAACATTAAAAGTAGCTGCTGCTCCTGCAGTGTCAAGGTTTAAATATTTTGTGTTTCCTGTTGGTTGGCTATAAACAAACCAATTTGACGTACTGTCTGTTCTTTTAACTATTATCAATTCAGCAGCATTTGACAGTCCTGTTCCTACAGTAGAAGCAGTTAAATTCCCTGTATATTTCACAATACTAAACCCTGCTGCTTGATTTGCACTAACGGTTGAAGCTATACTTCCATCTGTGTTTGAAACCGCATTGCCTCCGCCTTTCCAAACCCAAGCAACGTAATCATTCCCACTGCCATTAACCCCTCCCGCATTTCCAAGAAAAAATCCATTTGCATCAAATGAAGTTAAATTTGTTGTTGCAATAGCTTCCGCCCCTGTTGAATTTGGTATTAATCTTTTAGTTGCTCCCCTAACTGAATCAAATACAGCGTGACTATTAACGGTTGTTCTATTTTTAAGCCAAACTAAACCTCCATCGCCACCATTATCAACATCTAAATCATATCCTACATTAGAAATATAATTGGTTGTAGAATTTCCCTCATACAACACAGTATTAAAGTTAGATGTATCTGTTTCAGGTTTTTCGTTGTATAGTTCAGTTACTTGACCTGCTGAAATAACAGTTGAGTATATTCTTACTTGGTCAAGATTACCATCAAGATTGTATGCTGTAACCGAATCATCGCCACCAAGTATTGTGTTTTGATTAGTAATAATGCTTTCCGTACTTGTCCAAGTACTGTGCGGCTGACCATCAGCATACAAGGTCCAACCGTTAGAACCATCCTTAACTACAACAACATGGTGCCAATTTCCAATAGTTATTACAGGAATATTAGTTGTTGAAAGAGAATTTGTGCTACTGACATTTATTTGAAAGCCTCCTGTAGAGGTAATATTGAAAATAAATCTTCCAGTAACACCTCCTGTATATTGAGAAAATATCCATTCATTAACCAAAGAATTTACGTTAACCCAAAAAGAAACAGAAAAAACACTCGCGGGTAATATAGCAGAATTTAAGTTTATATAACTACTACTCCCATTAAATACCGCAGCTTGACTAAAACGACCAAAAGTATAATTTACATTTGTAGCTGTTCCATCATAGGTTCCTGTTTCGTCTTCTGCTGTATTATCTAATTTGTAATAAGCAACTGGTGTAGTTCCTGGAGGATAGTTTACAATATCAGTAGTCGGTGTATATACACAAGCGGTTTCTGCGTAAAGAATATCAACCTGTGGCTGATTTAATGCACTATTGAATATCCTTACTTGGTCTATTGAGCCTGTATATGCTCCTCCCCCAAGGTCAAATTGCCCAATAACATTTCCATTAGCTATACTTTGAGTTAATAGATCATAAGTCCAATCCATAGAAGTATCTCTAATCCCATCTATGTAGCAAATTGACTTTGTTACAGCGTTGCCATCATAAGTAAAAACAAAATGATGCCAATTTCCGTCAGTATATGAATCTGTAGAATAAACGTTATATGCAGGCCCTGAACTACCTGTCCAATTATTTAAAGCTATTGTACCGTTTGTTTCTATTTTAATAAGGAATGTATTATTCCCATTTCTTTTAGAAATCATATATTGAACGGCATTAGTTGAAGTATTAAACCAAAAACTATAACTAAATGTTTCGCCTTCTGCACCATAAGTTTGTGGTAGTTGTATTTTACTACTACTCCCATTAAACCCTGCTCCATAGCTTATTTGACCGCCTACTCCGAACTCAACGTCAGTAGGTGTGCCGTTATAGAGTCCCCCGGCATCACTTGCATCGTAATCCAAAGTATATAATACTACTCCTGAACCCTCACCGAATGGATTGGTATTAGAGGCGGTAGATGTTGTTTCAGCATAAAGCGTTGCCACCTCTTCTTCACTTATAGCTTTGTCAAAGATTCTTACTTGGTCTATTGAGCCATTTGGTATTCTTGTAGAACCTCCAAAGCCAATTTCTAAATCAGATGCGTTTGCATTTAAGGCAACTTGACTACCTATGACGTAAGTAACAGTAGATGATTCATTTCCATTTATATACAAACGATTATTAGTACCATCAGATACAAGAACTAAATTATACCAAGTATTTATTGAAAGTGCTTGTTCATATATTTTATACATTAACCAATTTACACTTGTATTATTATCTGTTAATATGCCAATTTTACCGTTTATATCTACATTTAAAATCCATCCTATTGCATAATTAAGCCCATCTAAATTTGATATTAAATTTTGAATTGAACTAAAACTATTAAAATTAACCCACATAGAAACACTAAAAGAAGTTACAGTTAAAGGACTTCCATTGGTTTTTAAACCTGTAAAAGTTAAATTACTACTACTACCATTAAACTCTGCAGCTTGACCAAATTCGCCTGTGGAATAGGTTACGTTTGATGCAGTACCGTTGTAATTACCTGTAGTGTCATTTGCATTACCATCCAGCTGGTATAAAGCCAAGTTGGTACTATATGCATTATCAGGACCAAATGCCTGTACTGAATCAGTTGTACAAGCTACTGCTGCGCCACCTGTGTTTATTATTTGTCTGCCTAAAGCCATATTATTCTATTTCGTCAGATGGAAAAAACTGTACTCTGTATTGTAAAACATCAGCATAATTTATAAAAGCATTTACTTCAGTTTCTAACCTATTGACTTCTGCTAAGATACCTGCTCTTTTTGTTGCAATATTCGTGTCAATGTCAATACTTCTTTCTGCTTTTCTTATAACTTGCCAATCGGTAGGTTGCAATAACCGGCCAGCTTTGCTTTTTATTTCAGATAATTTCAATGCTTTTATATCATCTACTTTATAACGTTTTTCAGTTCCAGTTATATTACCCTCCTCGTCTAAAATGTCAATATCTTGGTCAAAATCAATATCAGTTACATCATAAGTAACAATTGAATTTGCTTCGTCAAAATACAATCCACCTTTTGTTTGAGTCATTGGATTATAACTTGGCCTTGCAATATCGTAAAAACCATGGTTAATCAAAACCTCATCTGTTGCATATTTAAAATTTAGAATATTATTCCAAACATTTGGAAGAGTTTTGTAAATTATAATACTTTTATTTTTTACTAATGCTTTCATGTTAAATTAATATTTGTGAGATTGTGTACCACGCCTCTGTTGTAGAAATAAATTTTATTTGAATAAAGTTTTTTATTGCACTAGTATCATCATAATCTCCACTAATTAGATTATAAGTTGCAGACGCTCCATTCATAGTACCAAGAGTTATTGTATATGAACCACCCCCTCCTATAATAACCAATGTCTTCATATCACCAACAATTACATTAGTAAAATTTAAAGTTGATGAAGCTGCAGCTGTAAAGGTAAAAATATCTGCCACCGATGTGTCTACAGTCATCTCCGCCGCTGGGGATAATTGAGCGCTACTAGTATATTCATCTCCTAGAACTCCGCTAGTTATTTTTGTTAATGCCATTTTTTATTTTTTATAAAGTTAAGATATTTTTAAATTAGCAACCTCAATGTTATTAGTACCTACTGGTGGGGCTGTTATAAATGTTAATGTTGTAGTTGTAACTGAATAATTTGATTTTGATTGATAAACTCCATTAATATAAATCTGTAAATTATTTTTACTTGCTGGTTCACTTGTCAAAGTAAATATTGTTGTTGATCCATCACCGCTAAAATCATCAATTTCAATATTAGGTGTTCCGTTTAATGCTACTATATGAGTAAATTCTATTGACGCTCCATTTGCAGGCGCAGATGAAAAAGTTACAATATTCGCTGAGGTTGAATAATTTGATTTAAATTGGTAAACACCGTCAATATAAATCTGAACATCGTTTTCATTTAAAATTGTATTACTTAATGGAAAATCTACTGTTAAGCCATTACCTAAACCTGTATTGATTACTAAATTAGTTGGACCCACGGGAATCCAGGCTGTTCCAGTAGCTGTAGAACTTAATACTTGACCTGAGGTTCCAGGAGCATTACTTGAATCATATATTGCACCAGTAATTCTTGTATTACCAGATACATGCAGCGCTTGACTTGGAGTTATTGTATTTAATCCCATGCGCAAATTAGTTTCATCTAAATAAACTACATCAGAAACTGCAGTGTTACCATCGCCCACCCATATTTTACCTGTAGGTAAATTAGGCACATCATTAGCCCTCATTATACAAGATGCTAAAATAGACCCATCAGAAACGGCTGAAACTCTACCTACTTGCCCAACATTCTGTATAAAATTTGTTGGTCCAGTTGGCTTAGTAAGTGTTAGTCCACCACCGGGTTTAACGTATATTGTATCGCCTGTATTGGATGTTGCCCCGTCTATAGGCGTAGTGGCTAAATTCTTTAAAGTACCAGTTACAACTGCAAATCCTTCTCCGTTAATTGCTAAATCTTGCGCTAGTATACCAATGCTAGGCATTTTAGCAGCATTGCTAGCATCGGCCAATCCGACCTCCATTCTAGAAGATGCTCCTACTGTTCCTAATAAATATACAGGATCTCCTTTAACTAGCGGTGCCCCCTCTAAATTTTTAACTTCTATTTCTACAATAGTGGATGCTCCAGCTAATATATCTAATTGTTCCGTCCAAGTATTGTCTCCTCTTAAGAATGTAGTAGTAGAAGGAGTGCCTACAGCTGATAGATCTACCTGTCCTGTAGTAACACTTCCTGTAGCCGCCGTATTCTCTGTAGTATAACTAATAAATGTACCATTAGCATTTGTAAAATCAGTAACACCCCCGCCGCCGCCAGCTCCGCTTGATGCTACAGTTATCCTACCATATGTATCTACAGTTATATTAGAATTTGTGTATGAACCAGGGGTAACTCCCGATGCAGATAAATCTATATTTATATCTCCATTAGCTGTTAAGGGGGAATTACTTATTGCTATAGTTGAAAGTGTACTTGTTATACCTACACTCGTAAGTGCAGTACTCCAAGTATTGTCTCCTCTTAAAAATGTTGATGTGTCAGGAGTACCGGTTGCAGAAAGTCCTGCGGTAACCGTTACAGCACCTGATGTTGGTGATGCCGGTGTAAGATTTATAAATGTACTATTAGTTGTATCAATAGTTTGTACTATATTAGCGGGAACATCTGCAATTAATGCATACCTACCATCTAAATCTTGTGTTAAATCCGCTAAAGTTCCAGTTCTTTCTAAAGTTAATACACCATCTGCAGTATTAAAAGATATACCGTCTACATAGTTATCTTCAGTAGCAACTGTCGCCCAAGTATTATCACCCCTTAAAAAAGTCGTAGTACTGGGGATTCCTGTTGCTGATAAATCAACAGTGCCTAAATCAATTGATCCTGTTGCTAAAGATAAATTAGCAATTGTTATAAATGTGCCCGAAGTAGAAGATAAATCAGATACCCCAATATCTACTATACCACTTGACGCCGAAGTTATTCTTCCTTTAGCATCTACTATTATATCAGGAAGTGTATAAGAACCTGCAATCACACCTGAATCTGGCAATGATACTGCTCCTGCTGTTACAGATAGACCTCCTGCAATTGGAAAATTAGCAATACCTTGTATTGTATCGGTTGCAACACCAATATTATTCTGCACTGTTGTCCAATCACTTAATGAAGTTGGATTATCACTTTCAGCTATTAATAAATCGCCGACCTCAACTGTTTCAGTAAAAAATGTTCCCGCGGTAGTAACTGTATATGTCCAACCTTTTAAAATACTATTTGGAGAAGTTGTAAGATCTGGAGTATTAGTTGCAGCATCATAACCACCTTGATATACAAGTTGTCCGGTTACCGCATTATCTACATAAGTTTTTACGGCTAGCTGTGTAGGTACTACAGTATTTGATGTTCCTAAAGCAAAATTATCATCAACAAACTGCATTTGTGAAGTTGAGGTTTCTATATAGGGAATATAATTTGCATCTACAAAATCATATATGGTACCTGCTGCTACTAAATTGACTCCTCCGGATGCTATTGTTGATGTAAGATTAGCAGAAACTGTAGGGCTTATATTTGTGCCACCTATCAATATTGTATTAGCATCGCCGGTAGACACAGATAATACGACATTGCTAACACCAACAGTAACGTCTCCTGTCCCAGCGGCTGGTACTAAATTAATATTATCTCCAGCAATTATTGAAGTAACCCCAGGATCCACGGTTGAATTTATTGTAACAGTGCCTAACCCATTCGCAGGACTTATTGATATGTCTGTACCAGCTATAATTTTACTTACCCCACCGACCAAATCAACCATGCTTTGGATAGTGTAACTTTTAGTAGGATTTTTACCACCAAGAGATGTACCTAATATTAAGTCTCCCAATTTAGGGGTCGCAATGGGATAGCTATATATTATTGCCATTCTTTATTTTTTTATTGTTTTTAAAATTAACATGCATCGTCCGCACCAACGATTCCTGATGAACTTATAAATTGAGTGTAATCGTCTCCTGTACCTGGCTGTGTTACTGAATATGTACCCTGAGTTTTATTCCAAGTCCCATAAGAACTAGAACTATATACTTGTGTTCCAGATGGTGCAATATTTTCAGCT
>Ga0208795_1000147_pt1 | contig 35419 bp, 39 predicted proteins | sample CB_VirMetaG_6_FD_184541 | JGI IMG/M metagenome (GOLD analysis project Ga0208795, IMG submission 184541) | Freshwater to marine saline gradient viral communities from Chesapeake Bay - CB_1508_2 Viral MetaG (SPAdes) (version 4) | ecosystem: Environmental > Aquatic > Marine > Coastal | place: USA... | reverse complement strand
CGATGCGCCCAAAGAAAGAATTAATTGTAATTCACTGTATCAGCTTGAGTTAAGAAAGAAAAGACTTGAGGTGCTAAAACTACAAGAAGAAATTGAAGCACTCAAACGACTCAAGAACGGCGAAGGGTTTGAGAACTAAGGAGCCAACATGGCAGATAAAGACCTCGGAGAAGAATTAGAAAACATCGAGGAAGGCATCGAAAATTTAAAGAACAAAGAGTTTATGCTCTTTGGTTTGAAGATGACACCAACGACAATCGGTATGGCAGTTGCCGCATTAGGTTCTGTCATCGGTGCGTTGTATGGTGGATTTACGATGTATCAAAAAGTGGAAGAGATTGCCAATCTTGATGTTGGAGCATACGAACAACAGATGCAGTTGATTGATCAGAAGATTGACAATCAGCAGAAGTTGCTTGATTCAATTGAACAAAATCTTCGTGACACCAAGCAGTTGACATACGATATTGAAAAGAGAGTCAACGACAAGGTTGTGTACTTTGAAGGCAAGATGGATAAGTTTGAAGGCAAAGTCGAAAAGACTCAAAAAGATCTAGAAGATAAAATTCAAAAAGCATTAGACAACCCACTAGCAAACTAGGAGCAACAATGACCGCTGAAGAATTTAAAAAGGCAGACCTGAACGGCGATGGTAACATCTCTCAACAGGAAATGGAAATCTATATCGAAGCAAAACGCAGAGAGATGGAAGATGAAGATGCAAAGAGAGACCAACAACGCAAGATGGTCTGGTTTGCATTGTTCGGTATGTTGTTGTATCCTTTGTTTGTATTTGGTACAGAAGCATTGGGTTTCACTAATGCCTCTGGAGTCATTGGTGACATGGCTCCTACATATTTTATGGCAGTATCCGTTGTTGTTGGTGCTTTCTTTGGTGCTGATGCTTATGTTAAAGGCAAGAAAGAAAAGAAAGACAAGGATGACGACTGATGTACGAATACAAAGTAAATATATTAAGAGTCGTGGATGGAGATACAGTTGATGTTGACATTGATCTTGGTTTCGGCGTATGGCTTCGTGGTGAGCGTGTACGCATTATGGGAATTGACACACCTGAGTCCAGAACATCGGACAAAGTGGAAAAGGTATTTGGGTTGGCTGCAAAAAACAAACTCAAACAACTTCTTGGTAAGACCGCAATCCTTCAGACGCAGATATCGAAGGATGGGACAGATGCTAAAGGTAAGTTTGGTCGTATTCTTGGCGACTTTGTTGTGGGCGACAGTACTGTAACAAAGATTATGATTGATGAAGGGCATTGTGTTCCTTACTTCGGTGGCAGTAAAGATGATGTCCAAGAACAACATATGGCAAATCGTAAGCGTCTTGTAGAATCTGGTGTAGTTGTATTACCAAAGGGCTATTCCCTCTGATACCTTTACAACCCCACTACTTTAGTGTATGCTACTATAAATAGTTTAATAATTCACTAAAGTATTGAGGAGTTACCATGGCTGACAATTCAGGTTATACTAAACTCAATATCAATCGTCCAGAAGTCAATGATATTGCAACCCCAAACCTCGACGAACTAGAGAAAGGTCCTTGGCCATCGTTCGTTTCAGGTCTTAAGCGTCTCGCTCAAGGCTCCCATGAAGGTGCCAAGATGGCGAAAGGTGTTGTCGGCACCCTTGAACAGTCCTATGTAACACGAAAGGGCTACTGGAAAGGTGGGACGGTTGGTGTTGTGGGATACGGCGGAGGAATCATTCCTCGCTTCACCGAACTAAAGAACAAAGATGGTTCTTACATGTATCCTGATGCGGTTGAGTTTCATACTCTCCGTGTCCAGCCACCAGCAGGCAATCACTACACATCTGAAATGATGCGTATGCTTGTTGATAAGTTTGAAGAGAACGGTGGCTCTGGTTTGATCGCATTCCACGGTCAGTCTGGCGACATCATGATGCAGGGTGCATCGACTACCAATGTTCAGAAAATCTTCAACGAACTAAACGAAGTTGGTTTTGACTTGGGTGGTGCTGGTCCAGCAGTTCGTACTGGTATGTCTTGCGTTGGTGCTGCTCGTTGCGAAATGAGTCTACATAATGAAGCGAAAGCACACCGTCTTCTAGTCAATCAGTTTCTGGATGATATGCATCGCCCAGCGTTGCCTTATAAGTTTAAAGTAAAAGTCTCTGGTTGTCCAAATGACTGCATGAATGCTATTCACCGTTCTGACTTTGCAGTAATCGGTACTTGGCGTGACGATATGAAGGTCAATCAGGATGCTTGGAAAGCAATGGTTGAAGATAAGGGTCGTCAGTATGTAATGGAAAACATTGTATCACGCTGCCCAACCAATGCTATGTCTATGGGAGATGACAATGGACTTATTGTTGATAACAGCAGTTGTGTACGCTGCATGCATTGCCTTAATGTTACTTCTCCACTTTCCGAGAAGTATGTCGGTAAAGAAGGCGATCCAATTCTGGCTGCTGGGGATGATCGTGGTGTCACCATTCTTGTTGGTGGTAAGCGCACCCTGAAGATCGGCGACTCAATGGGAACCGTTGTTGTTCCATTTATGAAGCTGGAAACTGAAGAAGATTATGAGCGTCTGGCTGATCTTGGTCAGGAAACGCTGGACTTCTTTGCTGAGAATGCATTGGAGCACGAGCGTACTGGTGAGATGATCGAGCGCATTGGTTTGGTCAACTTCCTTGAAGGCGTGGGTCTTGATGTTGATCCAAACATGGTCGGCGAACCTCGTCAATCTTCCTATGTTCGTACTGACGGTTGGGATCAAGAAGCACAGAAGTGGTTTGAAAGGAAGTCAGCATAATGGAAGTTACACCAGCAGCAGTTAAAAAGGTTGCTGAGATTGTTTCGGAATATGAAGAAGATAATCTTGGACTTCGTATTTCGGTGAAGGGTGGTGGATGTTCTGGTTTTCAATATCACTTTGAATTAGATCATCCAACATCTGACGATCTTGTTGCTGACCTAAACGAAAATGTACAACTCATGATTGATGCCATGAGCAACATGTATTTGGATGGAGCAACGCTTGATTATAAAGATGATCCATTGAATGGTTCTGCCTTTACAATCAGCAATCCAAATGCTAAAACCTCATGCGGTTGTGGGAGTTCTTTCTCAGCATAAATAGGAGACCGTTATGGCTTACTCCGAACAAGTGTTGGATCATTACGAAAATCCTCGTAATGTAGGAAAGTTGACTGGGGATAATGTCGGCACTGGTATGGTCGGTGCACCAGCTTGTGGTGATGTTATGCAGTTGACGATTGCTGTTGATGATGGTATCATACAAGATGCTAAGTTTAAGACCTATGGCTGCGGTTCAGCGATTGCCAGTTCTAGTCTAGTGACAGAATGGGTAAAAGGAAAGACGCTGGAAGAAGCAGGACAGATTAAGAACACGGACATCGCTGAAGAACTAGCGTTGCCCCCAGTAAAAATTCATTGCTCTGTTTTGGCTGAAGACGCAATCAAAGCAGCAATTCAAGATTATCAAGGGAAATGTTAGACAAGCAACAATGCAAGATTCTGAAGCAAATGGTAGAAGAGCAGGGATGGACAATAGTAGATGTTCGCACCGCTCACGAATTCTACCATGGGCATCTTCCAAACGCAGTCCATTGTTTGCCTGAGGATCTCTCACGTCTATCCTCTTTTGATAAGTATTTGCTCTATTGTCGCTCAGGTGCAAGATCTGAGACCGCAAAAAACTTTCTTAAGATGAAGGGCATCGAAGCCATCAATATTGGCGGATACGACGCATTAAAAGAGTGTCTTGGATCTAATTAAACCTTGACAAAAACCACAATCGGCTATATACTAAGTCTTTCTGATAGAGAAGGGAGTTAGATTCTGTGCTTCAAGAAGTTGCCTCAATTTCAAACTACACGGTGTATCATGATACAACCAGAGGCAACTATAAGATTCACAATGGATTGACTATCATCTCTAATCCTAGTACAATAGAAGATGCATATAACAAATTGCATTTGCTAACAAATTCTTCCGCTGTGTTGAAGTGCGAAGGATGCAATATTCCTAATTGTAATGAATGTGAAAGGTTCTCATGATCGATGTGATGACGAAAGACAAGTTCTCGATGCTAATCGAGACAATGGTGCGGGATCACCGAATTTCCTATCTTGATGCAATCGTACACTGGTGCGAAGAAAATGAGATGGAAGTTGAAACTGCCGCCAAACTAATTTCCCCTCTAATAAAAGAAAAGATGCTTGTAGAAGCACAAGACGCTAATGTGATTAAGAAGTCTGCTCGACTACCTATTTGATGGATGAACATATGTCAGCGTTTGATACTTATCGCACCTATCTTGCGGTGAATCAACACTTCACTCGCAAATCTTATGATTTCTTCAAATACAATGGCAAAGTAAAAGTCAACGAAGCAACTTTTCTTGGTCGGAAAGATCGTTATTTCTTTGAGAAAGCATCTCGTAAATTCAAACGAGATGAGTTCTTAGAATTTCTGTTAGCAAACTACACCTCTGGCACAGAGCATTGGATCGGCAATCTTTGGTCAGTTGAGAATCTTATGAATATGAAGAAGTGGAAGTCGAGAATAGATAGCTTGACTTACACATTCAAAGAGGATATAATGAATATGTGCGATACCGAAGAAAGTTTGGATCGTGCGTTGATGATGATTGATGGCAAACATCCATTACTCTATCGTCTGTATCTTCGCAAGAAGGTTTCGTTGGAAACGATGGTCATTCTAGATGATCTGGTTGGATATAGTAAAGTATGGTCAAAGTATGGAGACAAAATGCTAGATGACCATCGTTTTCTGATGGAAAAGTATCGCCCATTCCTCCACCAAGCGGTACTTATTGACAAGTCAAAATATCGTAAAATAGTGCTTGACTTATATGCATGATTGCGGTATAATTGACTCTTATATTATGAATACTGTGGATACGATTAATACACTGTTTATACGAGGATAATACATATGTCTTTTGCAGCACTTAAAAAGTCCCGTGGCAATTCTCTGTCACGTCTAGTTCAAGAATCAAGCAAACTTTCCAGCGGTGGCCAGCAGCAGTCATCTGGTGCGGACGATCGTTTCTGGAAGCCAGAGGTGGACAAGTCTGGTAATGGTTTCGCAGTCATTCGTTTCCTTCCTGAACCAAACGGCGAAGATCTTCCTTTCGTTCGTTTGTTTGATCATGGTTTCCAAGGTCCAGGTGGTTGGTACATCGAAAACTCTTTGACTACCATCGGCGAAAAGGATCCTGTTGGTGAATTCAACTCTCAGTTGTGGAATAACGGTACGGATGCTGGTAAGGAACAGGCACGCAAGCAAAAGCGTCGTCTGAAGTATTACTCAAACATCTATGTTGTTAAGGATCCAGCGAATCCTGCCAATGAAGGTAAGGTATTCCTGTTCCAGTACGGCAAGAAGATTTGGGATAAGTTGAACGAAGCAATGAATCCACAGTTTGAAGATGAGGATGCAATCAATCCTTTCGACTTCTGGGGTGGTGCTGACTTCAAGTTGAAGATTCGTAATGTAGAAGGTTATCGTAACTATGATAAGTCAGAGTTTGATTCTGCATCTCCTCTGCTTGCTGGTGATGATGACGAACTTGAAAAGGTGTACAATTCAATGTACAGTCTTGCAGATTTCCTTGATCGTAAGCACTTCAAGTCTTATGAGGAACTGAAGGCGAAGTTGGATCGTGTACTGGGTTTGAATGCTCCTGCGACTAAGGCAGAAGATTATGAACCAGCACCTGTTGCTAAGGCACCTGAGATGAAGTCTGCTCCAGCACCAAAGGTAAGCGATGAAGTTTCCTTCGATGATGATGACGATGATAATCTATCGTTCTTTGAAAAGCTCGCAGAAGAAGATTGATGCCTTTCTGATGTGAGTGTTTTTTGGGGAGACTTCGGTCTCCCCTTTTTTTATCCGCACTTACCAGTATCTTTGTTCGAAAGCAGTTGGTTTTCTACCCATTCCACCCATTCCGGCTGATCTGCTGCGAGTTGCACTTGGCGGAACAACTGTGGTGTTATTCACATTGGTTGTGTTGTTAACATTATTGTTGGTAACAGGTGCAGCGATATTATTCGTTGGAGCAGAAATGTTCGCCTGTGAAACTTCTTTAGACTGAGCATTTACCTTTGCACCAACACCCTCACCAGAAGCACTTGGTGCTGGTGAGATCTGTCCAGGAACAAAAGGTTGAACAGCATCTTCTGGTTTAATTTCTTCAACTTTGACACCTTCACTCAAAGACTTCTGCCATTCAAGCATGTAGTCCTTGAACATGTTTTGCTTCATTGCATCCAGTTGTTTTTGTTCCTGCTCAGAAAGACCATCTTTTGAATACAGTTCTTTGGTTCTTTCAAGCGTCGCTTCCATTCCCTTGAAGCGTTTTAGTTTATCCTCTTCAGATAATGCTTCCCAATCTTCTCTCCCCTTTTGATCTGTATAGACACCTGCCTTTCTAAGAGCTGCTTCTTTTTCTGCTCCTTCTGGCATTGCTTGTGCTGCTTTTCTTTCTGCTTGCAAAGCATCCTTCCGTTCTTGGGCTTTCTTATCCATTTCCCATTGAACATCAGAACCTGAGAGCGCAGCACCTGCCTTATTGATTAGATCTTCATTTTCCTGTCGAACTGCTTCAAGTTCTTTTTCAGTTTTGATTCTAAGATCGTCAGCAGCAACGGCGATTTGTCCAGGACCAAGACCATCAAAGACACTGATTACATCTTCAGTTGCTTGCTTCCATTCTTCTTCACTGATTCTTTTGCCTTCGCCAATTTGTTCTTGCGCCTGCTTTTGGAATTCTTCTCTCTTAGCAGTTACATCCTTGAGATTCTGCATCTCATTTCGCATTTGACCCTCAAGGACTTCTAAACGCTGCTGGTCTCCTTCTTCACGTGCCTCAGCAATTCGTTCGGCGAGATCATCTAATCTTGCTCTAGACTTTTGTACTCGTTCTTCAGCATCTTTCATTCTACGAGCCATTGCTTCCGCAGTTGCAACCGTAGGATCAATTTGATCTTCTTTCAACCCAACGCCACCAATGCTCATTCCAATATTGGCAATATCAGTAAGCGGATTCTCAACCCCACCTTCGCCAGTCAATCTGCCAGTTGTTTTATCGGTGCGAGTTGTTTCTGTTTCTTCTGCCCAGTCAGCAACCTTCTTCATTGCTAAAAGAGGTGCAACTGCAAGACCCAAAGATCCAGTTACTTTGGCAAGATTGGCAATTGTTGGAGCAAGTGCACCCAACCCAAGACTAGAGAGTAAACCAGACAACCATCCAGGAGCTTGTGATTGTGGAGTCTTACCAAACCCCTCTCCAGGTTGATCACCTAATGTCTCGCTGCTCCCGACTGCTCGTGCAAGTTCTCTATCCCTTTCTTCTTGGTATAGTCCTTGCAGTTTTTCCCACTCAAACTTGGTTGCTTGAAGATCCCACATGTTCTCCAAATATACAGTTTGGGTGTCAATGCTCTTACGAAGTTCACGAATACCACCAGAGATATTTGCTAGTCCACCACCAAGTCTTGCACCAAGTCTACTGGTTGCTTCGATTGATGCCTGTGCTGCTTTCTCTGTTGCTTGCGCCTGCATAGAAGCTGCTTGCAACTGAGCCTTTTCGACACCTTTATTGACTGTCGGCAAAGTCTTTTGTTTTGTTTTTTGTTTTACTGTTGCCATTTATCGTCTCTGTTTTAGTCGTTCTTCTTGTTCTTCCAGATATTGGCGCAGCTGCGCAACATAAATGTCTCGCTCCCAAGGTATCATATTCTCCAATTCAGTCAAAGAATATTTATGGTGATGCATTAGGGCAAAGTTCATCTGATACATATTTGCCAGCGAATCATGTATCATGCTTAGATAAAAAAACTTGCCAAACCCTCCACCTTTGCAGAATCAGACTCACCACATGCTGGGCAAGTCCAATTAACAATATATGATAACTTTGGTATCTCTGAAAAGAATCCCCCAATTTTTTCAAACTGTTCTTTGTTGAGTTGTTCCAACCATTCTTCTAGTTCTTCTCTATCAAACTCTGTGTAAACATCATTTTCATCATACACACTTTCAACACAACGATAGATCAACTCAAAAATGTTTTCCGTTTTTGCATCACCGATTACATTGAGATCTTCGATTCCAGGATATTTGAATTTAATCCCAACAGTGTCTGTCAACTTAACAACACCATTTGAGATTTTACCAATAACCTTAATATCATTGATCGGAATCTCTACATCTGTTTTGTGCAAACATTCGCTGTTTCTATGACCAAGTCTCATTGAGATAATTTCATTAACAGACTTAGCACGCAAATGCATGTACAAATATTCAACATCAAATGATGGCATCTTTCTGACATCAAGATCATCTAAAATGCAATTTTGCAAAACATTCAGAATTGCATTAATAATTTCTTTTTCGTCTCCGCCTTCAAGTGCCATCAAAAGAATCTTTTCTTCTTTTACAAGGAAAGGTCTAAATCTAACTTCTTTCCCAGTTGATGGTAAATTTGCTCTAAATTCAGGAATCGCTAACGATGGTAACGCCATAATAATCTCCAATCATTTTATAATATCGCAGAAACAATCCTTTTCTTAAGTGGATCCAAATTTGCTTGTGTTCCAAAACCACCGCCACCAGCGATAGTACCAATTCCAGGCAAACGCAAAGAACCTTGCAATCCACCCTTGCCAAGTTTCAAACTGAAACCATAACCCATTCCTGCTTGATCTTGCTTATTGAATACTGCAGTGTAATATCTGAACGCAAATGTCACGGACATTCTTACAAGATTATCCTCTCCCCATGTCATTGAGATTGGATTGATGATAATCGGATAGCATTCTTTTAGTGTATGAATAGAGCGCAAGTCGCCAGCAGTGGCATATTGTCTTATGATAACTGTTCCTGCATAGTTATCAAAATATCTCGCATTGAACTTCGAGGTAGAACGATTTGGTTGCCCACCACCAACTTCAAATGCACCTGTATTGACCATGCTATCTTGCCACAGTTCAAAGTATTCTTTTTCTCGCAGATCTTCGCTCATGATAAAACTTATGCTGCTATCTCCATACTGTTGACCATATGCAAGTTTGCTCATTGGACCATAGTTGCTAAACTTATAGTCTGTTGTTTGAATGGTACGACCAGGAAGTTCGCAAGAATCTGCACGATAGATCATCTCACGCTCGTAGTTGGTGTCCAGTTTATTCGTTAGTGGTCCTTTTGGACCAATAACTTGAACTTCAAAGTGAGATGATTTGGCAACGCCAGATTTATTAATAGTGGATAGAATATTCTGTACACTGAGTCCAGTGCTTTGTGGAGTTGAAACGCCACCCAATACTTTGTTAATTGCTCCGCTTACTACGGAACCAGCAACATCTTTTGCTACTTTGCTTAGAAACGATGCCATTTAGATCATACTCCCTGAGATACCCCAAACTTTGTTAGCAGATGCCTTCTCAAAACGCTGCGTTGGCAACATCAAGGCAATGTCCCAGTCTGTTGGTTGAATTTCAATATATCTTGACTTTACATGCCCAGTCAAATAATGCTTGAAAGTTGGTTTAAAATACTTGAACTTACTTGCACCCTTCAATACATCATATGATAACGCAAGTTGAGTTGTTTCATTATATTTTTTATTCGTTGTGATTGTATATAAACTATCCATCAACTTAGCACGAAGTCTTGGTGGCAAATAGTGTAAGTTGATCCCATAGAATCCACCTGATGCTGGACCAACCATAAAGATTAGTGGAAAGCGATCATAGTATGGGAGAGTAGACTTTCCCTTTGGATCATAGAAGAAGTGATACATTTTCCCAATGGTTGGGCGTCCTGCGGTTTCTTTGTATTCTGAAATGATCTTATCTGGATTTGCTCTGCTTTTGGATGTCCCAGAAGCAACGCCACGGAACCAATCACGTGCTGCACGAGTGCGTGCAGGGATTTGCCCTGAGCGAACACCTTTTAAGAGAATATCGTCAAATACACTTGCCATATTCCCTATTTATTCTTTTTGCCGAAGAGATGTTCCTCTGTTATGACTTGAAATTTCCAATTACGATCAGCACAAAACTCAGCAGCAGCATTCCACTTTGCTTGATTGATGCCCCATGTCTTGACTTCGTTGATGTATTTCTTGGTGACACGTGATTTCTTTTCAGGTGGTTTAGACTGTGCTGCTGGTTTGACTTCAAATACAACAACATCACCGCTGCTCGTTTTTACAATAAAATCAGGAAAGTATCGATGTCTTTTGCCATCGATGGGAGAGACATAAGGAATAGCAAACTCCTCACTTGCCCACCAAACGATCTCTGGAGTCTTATCGAAGTATGCCATGCAGTTGAGTTCCCAACTCGAACGATAGATGATATTGGTCGGGTCACCCTTGTATTTTTCTGGAAACTTTGGTTGAAATCTTCCTTGGTAAAACTTCATAGCAACTCGTTATAAATAGTTCAAACAATCCATCTTTATATAGGGGATCGCATGGGACTCGGAGAATTTTTTGGCGGCGGACTAGCATCAAATCTGATTAAAGATCCATTTGGTATTAGTGGTGCTGGGAACATTGGTATCTCTTTTGGTGCTAATGGTCCATCCATTTCCGCAAACTTCAATCAATTGTTGAAGAAGAAAATGAACTCAACTTCAGTGAAGGGTGAGTTGCGAGAACTGTACAAGTCTTCAGTTGCTTCTCCGATTGTATTCCCACTTGATCTTGACAATGATCATTATATGCTCTATGAGATCGTTGAAAGAAAACGACTCTCTGCTGGCAAAAACGAATATGGCAAAACTTTGCGTACAATCGTTCTTCCCGTTCCATCAAATTTGCAGGTTTCTTATGGTGCAAATTGGGAAACACAAGAACTAAAAATGGCAGGTGCTGCTGCAGCTGGTCGTCTTGGTGGGCAAGATGTTATGGGTGCGGTTGAAGGATTGCTTGATATAGGTGGTGGATTTGTTCAAACTGCTGCAAATGCTGTTGGTTTAGATAAAGGAGCAACCGCATCGCCTAATGCCAAAAAAGACGCAAACGATCTTGGTGGACTTCTTGCTGCTACTGCTGGCGTTGGTCTTGCCACAGCAATTGGTGCTAAGATGGGTGGCGGCGCAGGCGCACTGCTCGGTGCTGTTGCTGGTGGTGCGGAAAATGTATTAGCAGGTGCTGGTCTTGCTGCTGGTGTCGCAATCAATCCACACCTCGCCACTCTTTTCCGTGGCGTCAACATGCGCAGTTTCTCATTCAATTATCGTTTGATTGCTCGTAACAAACAAGAATCAGATGTAATCAAACAGTTGATCAATGCATTAAAATATCACATGCATCCTGGTTATCTAAAAGGAAGTCAATTGGCGTTTGATTATCCTGCTGAATTCAAACTTAGATTTTCTCCTACCATTGCACCATATTTGTTTAAGATCAATGATTGTGTTCTTAAAGATCTTCAGGTGAACTATGCTGGTGAAAACACTCCTGCATTCTTTGAGCGTCCAGGTGAAGGCAATCAAGCACCAGTTATTGTTGAAATCGCTATGACATTCGTTGAAACGAAGATTTTGACGAGAGAAAATTTCCCAGAAGGTCTTACCGTCGACGATACAACAGCAGAAGCAGAACCATCAGAGGATAGTTGCGGATAATGTCTAATTACTTCTCATATTTCCCAAAGACTCAACATGATCTAACCAATGTTGGGCAAAAGGTGCAACTGACGAATATCATGCGTCGGTTTAAGGTTCGCTCATCTGTAAAGGATAATCTGAATGTGTATTATTCATATGACATTCAGGCAGGTGATCGTCCAGATACCATCGCAAACAAGTATTATGGAAGTTCTGCCTATGCTTGGTTGGTTTTGCACTACAACGATATTGTAGATCCTGTCTTCGAATGGCCATTATTTGGTAGAGATTTTGAAGATTATCTCAAAGGCAAGTATGGTAGCATTCAAACTGCACAATCAACTGTACATGAATACCGCAAAATTGTTGCTGAACAGCAAACACTTTATGATGGAACAATTCTTCCAGAGCGTTATTTGGTAATTGATGCAACAGCATACGCATCAACTTCTCCAACTGCTCGTAGAACAATCTACAAATATGATTGGGAAGAAGAACAGAACGAAAAGAGAAGAAAGATTAAATTGCTTGACAAAAAATATCTCCCGCAAATTAGAGATGAGGTAGAAGATATTCTTAGGAATGGATTGTAATGGCGGAATTCTCTAAAGGTTATCGCCAGCCTGGCGATATTGAATTCAAAAATGCGATCTTGCTCACAACAGCTGGGCAGGTTATTGATGTCTCAACCATGATCGCTGAGATAAACATCTATCAAAATTTGTTTGAACATTATCTTCAGTGTGACATTGTTCTTGTCGATTCTATCTCTTTGATGAATTACATTCCAGCGGATAAAGAAAACAAGTATTCTGGTGGATTCAATGGTAATGAAATTCTTGTTATCTCTTATAGAAACAGAGGTGTTGAAGGCGAATCTGATACTGCAATGACATTCAACAATCATATGTTTCGTTTGTATGAATTGTCTAGTCGTCAAAGATCAAATGAGAACCAAGAGATCTATAACTTGTCTGGGGTTAGTGTTGAAGCATTCATTTCTGCGCCAGTAAAGATTTCCAGAGCATATGGTGGAAGTTCTGGATCAACAATTTCTAAGATGGTGAATAACATTGTTGATGAATTCATCTACAACAAAAATGCGAAACAATTACACGCATCAGTCAAAGACACTATAAAATACACGATTCAGAAAACCAATGTATATGATGAAACAATTGGTGCGCAGAAATTAATTATTCCAAACTTGTCTGTTGATGACACGATAGATTTTTTGGGAAAGGAAGCAGATTCTGACGATCACATTCCATTCTATCTTTTCTATGAAGATGCGAAAGGATTTAATTTTAGAAATCTGTCCAACCTTGTAACCTCAGATCCAGTAAAGTCATACATTTACAAAATATCCAACACGCCAAGAGTTTTGCCAAAGGATGGCGAAGAAGCATTAAAAACTGATGATCCTTTTAAGATCATTTCTTATAATGTGTTGAAGCAAATCAACACTCTTGAGAATCTTGCAAGCGGAATGTACAGTTCTGTTTTGATGAATCTCGATGTTCATAAGAAAACAATGTATGAATCATACTACGACTATGACAAGAGTGCAAATAGTTTTAAGACTTTGCAAGAAGCAAAGATGCAAGGTGGTGCGGTTGGCGAACCAGTTGTTACGATGATTACAGATAGAAGCGGACATGACTGCCAGTGCATGGTATTCTCTGCTGAAAATCACCTACCAAAAAGAATTAATCACTTTCTACAGAAAAAAGAAGCATACAGTGCAATCATCTTCAATACAATTTTGGAAGTTGCTGTTCCAGGTGATGCAGAATTGAATGTAGGAAACACCATCAATCTTACTTTCCCTCTCACAACAAACACTGAGCGAGATAAGGAAGGCAGTCAGATTGATACATATTTGAGTGGGAAATATATAATTACTAAGATTCGTCATAAAATGAGTGGTGGAACAACAGGTTCCAACTTCATCACAATATTAGAATGTGCAAAAGACACAGGTATAATCTAAGGAGAACTAAAATGCCATTGCCAGGATCTGATAGAGAAAAGAAAATGCTTGCTGAACTCGGAAAGAAGGCAGCAGCAAAGGCACAATTTTTACAAGAGGTTGTAGAACCAGATGTGTATATTCCAGATGAAGAAACCGACGATGCCGCAGAAGTGGTCGAAGAAGTTTCCACCACGAAAACAACAATAAGAAGCAAATTTGGTCGTAAAAAGTAAATAATGCGCAATTTTATCGGCAGAGGTGACTTCACGTGGTTCGTTGGAGTCGTTGAAGATCGTAACGACCCTGTCCAAATGGGCAGGGTTCGTGTTCGTGCATTTGGTTGGCACACTGCTGACAAGTCTCAGATTCCAACTGAATCATTGCCATGGGCACTAACTGTCAATGGTATTCAATCTGCCTCTGTTTCTGGAATTGGACACTCACCGACTGGTTTGGTTGAGGGTGCTTGGGTCATTGGTTTCTTCATGGATGGAGAGCGTGCTCAAGAACCAGTCATTATTGGATCGCTCACTGGCGTTCCGACTGATTTTGCAGACACGAGTACAGGATTCAACGATCCATACGGAGATTATCCAAAATGGATCAATGAAAGTGATATGAACCCAGCAGGGCGTGAAGGTTTATGCGACATTCATCCTGCAAGAATTGATAAGAACTCAAGACGTGTTAATGATAGCGGCAACGAAATTAAGTATGCTTGCGCACGTCCGCCAAAAATTACTTCTGTTGCGCCTGACAGAGCATCATCGTATTATACTCTTTATACATGGTCTGAATTGCCTGCAGCAGACAATTACATTTCATCCTATCCGCACAATCATGTCTATGAAACGGAAGGTGGTCATTTACAAGAGTTTGATGACACAGATGGCATGGAAAGATACCATCGCTATCATCCAGCAGGAACATATGAAGAAATTATTGCTGATGGAACAAAGACTGTAAAGGTTATTGGTGACAATTACGAACTGCTTTTGAAGAACAATAATGTGTATATCAAAGGCGACTACAATGTTACGATTGATGGCAACAAGCGTGAATTAATTAAGGGCAACTATCATCTTCAGGTAGAAGGTGAAATGTCTATGGACTTCCAAAAGTCTCATCAAACGAAAGTTGCACACAATCAAGAAACCGAAGTTGGTAAGTCAAGAGCATGCAATGTAAAAGACAATGACTATCTGACATTGGTGAACGGAAATTGTGTAGAGAATGTTGTAAGTGGCGAAAAGATTCTTAATGTTAAGAACGATTATACAATCACTGTAAATGAAGACTATGCATTGACCACATTCGGCAATACGCAGTTCTTCGCAACTGGTGATTATAAGTTGACCAATCTTGGTGCACACTATGTGACATCCAAGGGCAATATGAAGATACAAACACCAGCGAATCAGAACATTATTGTTCAAGGAAACATTACTGAAACTGTAACTGGTAATGTAACTGAAACGACTGGTGGAAATCATACTGAATCAACAACTGGCACTGTTACAGTAACAGGCGCAACAATCAATCTGAATTAATATGCCAGGAATTTCTCGTAAAGATGTTGACTCTGCAGGTGGTACGCTCGTTGGCGGATCTAGCGATGTATTCGTCAATGGTTCTGGTGCAGTTCGTATTGGGGATGCTGTTGCAGGGCATGGATTGCCTCCGCATGCATCACCAACGATGGCAGAAGGATCAAGCACGGTATTTGTAAATGGTATTGGTGTATGTAGAGCAGGTGATGCTGCCACATGTGGGCACACTGCTTCAGGCAGTTCTAATGTGTTTGCTGGAGGATAAGAATGGCAATCTGTACAATTAAAGATGCAGATATTAAGCAGGTAACTGAGGGCAAAAGCAGCCTGAAAAGTTTAATGACTGGTGATCTTAGCAGTCTCACCAGCATGGAGTCTATTCAATCTAAAATGAATGAAGGGATTTCCAACTTCAATACTGCTGCCACTGGACCAGCAGAAGTTTGTACATGTCAAGGCGGAACCAATTATCTTGCTGGAACACAATCAGAGTGTGAAGAGGGTGGTGGAACTTGGGTATGTAAAACTGTTGAGAACTTTAATCTCCAGCAAGAACTGCTAAGTCTCAACGACAAATCTGATCCAGTCGATTTTGCTGCTGGTGTCCAAAGCATTAAAGACAAATTCGGAGACGTTGTTCCAGATCTAAACGATAAAGTTGCTGCTGCATCTCCAGCACTTGGCGACTTCTTTAAAAACTTCAGCATGCCTTCATTACCAAAGGCAGGAGACGCTGTGTTATCTTGTCGTTGTGTTGGTGGAACAAACTTCACTGCAGCAACAGAATCAGAGTGTATTGATGGCGGTGGTTCTTGGGTTTGTGAAGAAACTACGCTGACTGGTGACTTAGGATCTGGACTTCCTGGTCTCAGTTCTCTTGGAAATCTTGGTGGTGGTCCAGGTGCATTTAGTGATTGGGGTTCAAAGATTTCTGGTGGCGTATCCTCTATCACCGATTTCTTTAGCGGCAAGGCAGCAACTCAACCTAGTGCATTGAACACTGGTCTTGAATGGGATGATAATCTTGGTGAATATGTAAGCACGGGTTCTGAAGGTTCTGACACATTTGCAAACTTGGTTGGTGGTGCTCAAGATGCATTTAGTAATCTTGGATCGAGTGGATTAAAATTCCCATCAGCGGATGGTGCAATTCCTTCTTTTCCGAAGGCAGGAGAGATTGCAGAGATTTGTGAGTGTTCTATTCCAGGTTATTATACTAAAGAAGATTGCGAAAACAATAGCGGAGTTTGGACTTGTCGTACAGGTGAAGCACCTGCCATTCCAAACTTCTTTGGTTCTGATGGTCTGCCGAAGATCTCTCCAGACACTCTGTGTAATACGGTAGAGAATATTGAGACGAAAGACATTCTTCAAACAGATCCACAAACTGGTGTTACATCGATTGTGAAGGTTGCAGACAACTTGCCGAAGGAACCAGAAGTTCCAAAAGCACCACCTGCGCCACCAGTTCCAGCACCAACAACAGACAACACCAAGAACAATCAAACTGGTGGTGCTGGTGCTGCATTCCTTTATACACAAGGCATGGTTAGAAAGTCTATTGAAACAATCCTTAAAGGATTGGACCTTAGTGGATCATATCACTTTGATGCTTGGTGGTGGGCATATAAGGATCTAATCTGGGAAAAGGGCGGCGAAGGAAGTTTCGACACTTCACAAAATCCATTTTGGTATAAAAAGAAAGAACCTAAGATTGATGGTGAAGAAGCAGAAAAGAGATACAAAATTTATGTTGAAGCATATAAAAAGAAAAACAATAAAGATCCTAAAAATCTAACACTGCAAGATCGTAAAGTAAGAATTTGGGATTATATTACAAAGACCTACACCAAGCAAGAAAGATACTTCAACAAGGGTGAAGCAACAACTTATGCTAATGAAGAAGGTTTGATTAAATGGATCAAAGAAACATTTGCTGAAGCTGAAGCATCACTCAAAGAAAAGAAATCTAGTGATATTGTAGAAATACAAGAAGTCAAGAAAGAAGAACCAAAACCAGAAGGTGCAGTAATTGCTGAATCTAAACCTGTTGAAACTCCTAAGGAAGATGTCAAGGAAATCGAAGAAGTTTCAGAATTAACAGGAACTCAGACAGTCACGAATAGCAAGGGTAATGTTATCACTTATAATGCTGACGAATGGTTGGCAGGGAAACCAAAGCAACAAATACAATTCCGTCATAAGCAAACGAAGTCGATGTTTTTTGCTTTTGATCAAAAAATGTTTGATGCAAAAGTGCGTGTTTACAATACGAAGAAAACTGAAACATATAAGTGGTCTAATGACTCAGTGGGATCTAGACCTGCAGGAGCATGGAACATTGCAGTCATAACATTCGATAGAACAAAGGGTGTTGTGAGAGAAAGAATTGTTTGGAGTTATGGTAATCCACCGAAGAGACAGGCAAAGTGGGATACAGACTATGAATCTGGTGCAACGAATAAGTTGGTTTCAGAAGTTGGTGGTGATTGGAACGAAATCGAAGCGATGATTCTAGAAGTTGTTATGAATGTTAATTAACAAGTATAAATAGAACAACAGGAATTCCTTTTGGCTTCTTTACCTTAAAGGGGACATCCTGATTATACCCATTTTGAATTGATAAGTCAAGGCTTTTTTATGAAAATTCATGATTCTTTAGTAAATTTATTTGAGACTTATACTTTTGAGAGCGAAAAGTTTGATAAAGGCAATAAGTCAGCAGGAACAAGAGCGAGAAAGGCACTTGCTGAGATCGCAAAACTATGCAAAGAGCGTAGAGCAGAAATACAAAACGCAAAAAACGAGGGTTAAATAAGAAATGGCATCAGAAGTATTCAGCGATTTGAATCTTGCGTTCATCCCGCATCCAATCACTGGTGCTGTTACACGCAAGACTAACAGAGAGGCTGTGAAGCAGTCTGTTAAGTCTTTGATCCTCACAGATTTTTATGAGCGTCCTTTCAAACCTGATATTGGATGTTCTATTCGTTATTATCTGTTTGAATTGTTCACTCCAGCGATTAAGCAATCAATGGAGAATGCAATTAAAGAAGTTATCACAAACTATGAACCAAGAGCAGAGATTCTAGAGGTGTTGGTTGAAGACCACCCTGATCTAAATGCACTTACTGCATCTCTTGCGTTTATGATTAAGAACGATCCAAATCCAGTTGTACTGGATGTAATACTTGAGCGAGTACGCTGATGGCAACGGCAAACACCTATCTTAAAGTTACTGAGTTAGACTTCGAACAGATTCGTACGAATCTGAAATCTTATCTAAGTACACAAGATCAATTCGCAGACTTCAACTTCGAAGGTTCCGCTATGGCAACCTTGTTGGATGTACTCGCTTATAACACACACTACAATGCATATTATCTGAACATGCTCGCCAATGAGATGTTCTTGGATACTGCGCAGCAGCGTGAGTCTGTTGTTTCTCGTGCTAAGGAATTGGGATACACTCCAACTTCTGCGATTGGCGCAACAGCAAATGTATTTGTGTCATTTAGTGGCGTTACATCTGGAACTTCTCAGTTTACGATTCCAAAGAACTCGAAGTTCACAACTACGATTGATGATGTGACATATACTTATGTTACACCAGAAGCATATACTGTAATCAACAACAGTGGTTCTTACACTCGAAATATCAACATTAAAGAAGGCGAACCACTGACGCATCGTTTCACGGTCAGCACCTCTAGCCCTGTTCGTTATATTATTCCGAATGCAAATGTTGATACTTCTAGCATTGTGGTAAGTGTGCAAGAGTCTTCAGTTGATACAACAAGAACTGAATTCACTCGTGCTACAAACATCAATCAGATCTACTCTAACTCACCTGTGTACTTCCTTGAAGAAGCAGCAGATGGAAAGTATGAGATTGTGTTCAGTACAGGTGCACTTGGTAAACCACTCCAAAACGGAAACATCGTAATCGTTGACTATCTGGTTTGTAATGGTGATTCTACAAATGGTGCAGAAACTTTCTCAATTGACACGCTGAGTGTTGGTGTTTCATATACTGCCGCATCGTTGACAACAAACTCTGCATCTGCAGGTGGTCGTGCAGCAGAAACCATTGATTCAATCAAGTTTAATGCTCCAAAAAATTACCAAACACAAAACCGTGCCGTTGTTCAAAACGATTACGAAAGAATCATCCTTGCTGAGAATGCAGACATTCAATCTGTTGTAGCATTTGGTGGCGAAGAAGCAACTCCTGCGGTATATGGTAAAGTCTACATCGGCGTGAAACCTTTTGGCGAAAACTTTGCAACAGAAAATCGCAAAGCAAAACTCAAAGCAAGTATCTCTACTCGTACACCATTGGGTATTGACCCTGTGATTATTGATCCAGAATACACATATATCATTCCAACGGTCAAAGCGTATTACAATGCCACATCAACCACAACTTCTCCGACTGCGATTAGAAGTGCTGTGTTGACTGCAATTGATTCTTTCTCTGCGAGCAATCTAGAAAGATTTGGCAATCGTTTGAGATATTCTCGTTTTGTTCGCACACTAGATAATTTGAGCATTGGTGATATTTTGAACACTGATGCATCAATTCAGATTCAAAGAAGATTTATTCCTACACTAGATATCTCTCAAAATCTTACTTTCTACTTCAATAATCAATTGCGTACAGGAACTCTTTCTTCAAGTCAGTTCACTTATGAAGGGTTTAATTCGTTCATTGATGATGATGGTTTGGGTAATGTTAGAATCTATCGTTTTGATTCAAATAGAGCGAAGGTTGTTTTGGAATCAACTGCTGGAACGATTGACTATACTACAGGCACAGTGGTTCTTGATGGTTTCATTCCAAGTTCTTTTGTTGATGATCAAATGAAACTGACTGTAACTCCACAGAATCTGGATGTTGTTCCTACTCGTGAGCAGATTCTAATTATGGATTCAAATGACGCAACTGTTAATGTAATCTCTGAGTACACCTAATGGCAGTTACTGAGAAAATTTCAAAACTGGTTCAAAACCAGTTTCCAGACTTCTACAAAGAAGATGGGCAAAATTTCCTTGCTTTCATCGAGGCATACTATGCTTGGATGGAAGAAACAGGGCAGATGACTGATGCGATTCGTAATCTTGAATCCTATCGTGACATCTCTACAACGACTGAAGAATATCTAAAGTATTTCGAGTCAGATCTTCTTCCATCTATTCCTACCACTGTAATTGCCGACAAGAGATTGATGGCAAAATACATTGGCGAGTTCAATAGATCTCGTGGCACTTTCGCTGCCTATAGGTTGATGTTCCGTGCCATCTATGGCGAAGACATTGATCTTAATCTTCCATCAGAACAGATTCTTAAGGTATCAGATGGCGACTGGCGCATTGATCGCTATTTGGTTACACCTTACGATAAAAACACTTATGACTTTATCGGGAAAACGATTGTAGGTTCTGACTCTGGTGCAATTGCTCTTGTAGAAGATGTTGTTCGCCGCACGATTCGTGGTCTTGATGTCATGCAGATTCTGTTGTCCAGAATCGTTGGCACGTTTGTTAATGAAGAAAGAATTCATTTGCAAACAGATACATCTGTAACTGGACATGCTCCGATTATCCAAGCAGGTATCAACTCAATTACAATTACTGCTGCTGGTGGTGGTTATGTTCCAGGCGATATCGTACAACTTAGTTCAAGTCAAGTTGGCGAATTCGGCAGAGTTCTTGTAAAAGAAACCATCGATCTTGGTGGTACACTATCGTTTGCAGTAACAGAAGGTGGTTCTGGTTATCGTGCATCCACGACCAATCCAGGATCAACAATTACCTTTGGTGCTGTTTCTAGTGGATCTGGTGCATCATTTGAAATCGAACCAGATGATATTCACAATACAATTCCAATCTATGTAAACTGGGATCGTATTGGCGATTACAATGCCTTTGGTCCATTGTTAAGTGCAGTTGTATTAGACAAGGAAGGTAACAATTTCAGAATGGACACCTTTGCCAATAACATCATTGGCAGTCCAAGATACGGTTTTATCGAACAAACGGTTCCACCTGCATATGTTGATTTTTATGACAACATCAATGCGGTGTTGTCTGTAGCAAATACATCAGATCCAAATATCACAGTTGGCGACAGTCTTTATGGCGTTACCTCTGGCGCAAACGCCATTGTTGTCTCAACGGTTCAGTCTTATAACAGTTCAAATGTTGTTCTTACAATCAACGGATATAAGAATTTCTCTGATGGCGAAATGGTAACCATTACTGACCCAAGCGGCACAACCGTTGGTCATGTTGCTGGATTCTCTGGCAATACTGCAGGGTATCATGTACTGAACATTGCAAACACACAAGCGATTTCTGAGGGACAGGAATTGGTTGGTGTGAGTTCTGGTGCTTATGGTGTTGTTAAGTTTGTAGTCGAAGCAAATGATGCAAATACTTATGTTCGTGTGACTGCGAACACAACTGCAAATCTGACCAGTCAGTTTGATACTGGTCCACTCAAGGCATATACCAGTGGAGAGAATATTCGTCTTGTCAACACATCCACTGTGGTTGGTACTGCTAAAGCAACAACATCAAATAGTGAAATTGAGAATGTATATACTGCGCTTGAAGATGCACTGATCTTTGCTTCTGCTTCAGTTGGTTCGATTCGCTCACTTTCAAGCGTTTCTGGTGGTTCTGATTATATTACCGCACCAACAGTTGATGTTATTGATACTGACATCTCCAGATTGAAAGTTAGAGAATATGTTCTGACTTTGCAAAACGATGATGTTGAATGGGGAACAGGTAACTCCAACTTTACAGTACTCAGTTCTGCAGATCGTATCGAAACTTCTGGTGCTTCTGGTTATGTTGTTGGTGCTTCTGTTTATGGTGAACCGATTGCAGTCTCACAATATGGCAATGGCACATATGAAACTTCAGTGCGTGTTTGGCAGGATGTTGGTGAAACAGTAACTGGTCTGACATTTGCGAATAATGGATATGTGACAATCAAAACCTATCTTGGTTCTTACACAACAGGCAATCCAGAACCAGACGCTCGTACGCTGACCAATACTGGTAACGCACAGATTGTTCTTGTTACAGACAATGGTATTCTTGGCGAAAATGCTACGGTTACTCCTACTGTTGGTGCAAACGGAACGATCGTTGCATTCAACATTGTTGACTCTGGTTTCTCATATAGAGATGGCGAAGAAGTTGAATTTGGTATTGGTACTGGTCCATTAGCAACAGGTGCATCTGGTATTATCAATCTTCGTGGTGCAGCAAACTCTGAAGGATACTATGCAACTTCAAGAAGTCATATTTCTTCGTTGCGTGGTTATATTCAGGATGGTGACTACTTCCAAGAATACTCATATGAAATTCTTTCACCAGTATCCCTTGCTCGTTATCGTGATGTTGCATTGAAGTTGGTACACCCAGCAGGACAGAAACTGTTCGGTAAGTATAGACTGCAGTCCAATGCATTTGTTGATATGACTGTAGATGCAGGTTCGAAGCGTCGCAACAAAGCAAATGGTACGATCGCCATCAGCAACACTTCGTTCACGATTACTGGTTCTGGCACCTCGTTTACGAATCATTTTGCAAATAATGGTTCTATTATTATTGAATATGCGCCGAGATCTTTCTATACAATTCCGCTAAATATAGTGTCAAGCGATACATTGGCGAACACGAAGATCGCATGGGCAAATACAAACTTGACAAGCGCAAATATCTACTACACAACTGGTAGCACCAGCGCAAACATTTACTATCAGGTAGCATAATGGCAAGCACATACAGATACGCAACCAAAGAACTGTCGATCAACAATGCGAAGGCATTTGTTCAGGCAATGAATGCGTCAGATGGCGCAAGCACAAAGAACTCAACAATTCTTTATGCTGTAATTGGTCGTACAGAAGATTGGACAGATGAACCAAATCCATCTGCTCCACCAGATAACGATCAACACTTGCGTTTTCAGGTACATCGTGAAGCATACGGTGCAAAGAAGGTTACTGTAAATGATATTTGTCATGTAACTGATCGATACGACTGGGTTTCTGGAACAGTGTATTCAATGTATCGTGATACTGATACAGACATGTATGCAAGAAACTGGTATGTAATGACAGATGATTATAATGTTTATGCATGCTTGTTCAATAACAAAAATGCTACATCTACAATCAAACCAACTGGATTCTCTACGCTTCCATTCACAACCTCTGATGGTTATATTTGGAAGTATATGTTCACCATTTCTTTGGGTGATGCAAATAAGTTTCTGACTTCTTCTTATATGCCAGTTCGCAATCGTGTTGCTGGCGAAACTTCTATCGAAGCAACTCGCCAACTTGCTGTTCAAAATGCAGCAGTAAACGGTGCAATTGAAGTTATTGAAGTCAATACTGGCGGATCAAACTATTTGTATGTTGCGAATGGTGCAGTTACAGAAGCAGGCAGATTTACCATTCGCCTCTCTACTGCAGCAACAACCAATGCGTCTCCAACCACTGGCAACTACACTCGTTCAAGCGTGTATGTTCTTTCTGGTACTGGTGCTGGTCAGTTGCGCAGAATCGTTGGTTATGATGGCGCAACTCGTACTCTTACTGTCAATAGTGCATTTACAACGACTTGTAATACAGACTCACGTGTGGTCGTTTCTCCAACAGTTACGGTTATTGGTGATGGTACTGGCGCAAAGGCATATGCAACTGTAAATACGGATATTGGTTCAGTATCAAACATCATTGTAATCAATGGTGGATATGACTACACAACAGCGCATACTGTGATCACTGCAAATACAACGCAGGGTTCTGGTGCTACTGCTAATGTGATTATCTCACCAACTGGTGGTCATGGTTCTGATATGATTCGTCAGTTGGCAGCAGATAAGATTATGATTAATGTTCAGTTGGATAATAACATGGGTGTTTCTGGCACTGGTGCTGGTTATACTCCATCCAATACTGAGTTCAGAACAATCTCGATTATGAAAGATCCTGTTCTGAAAGTCAACTCAAATAATGAGTTTGTTTCAACTGAGTATGTTGCAAACACATCCAACTCACCAACGCATTTAAGACTGTCAACGAAGTTGACTGTACAGTATCAACAGATGGATGGTACAACTCCAATCAATGCACTTGAAGTCAATGATGTAATCACATCTAGTCGCTTCAAGACACTTGCAGAAGCAGGTGCTTTGGGGTTTGTTACTGATCTTGGTGCTGACTTGGCGACCAACTCTCTTGTTAATGCTGTTCGTGCAGCAAACGCAACGGTAGTTTTCACCCGTGAAGATGAAACAGAATCTGATGCATCCATCTATTCAGTTTACATAAATAATGTTGATGCATATTCTAATTATAATGCGTTCGAAGTCAACGATGTTGTTCTTAGAAGCACGAGTGCTACGCAAATTGCTGATGTTCTTGAGGTGCAGGGTCCAGAGGCGAACACTTACTCTGGCGAAATCTTGTACACAGAAAATGTTCAGGCAGTAACACGTGACCCAGATCAAATTGAAGACTTAAAAATTATTCTAGATTTCTAAAGGTATAGCAGATGGCAATCGAAACGAATCTCAATCAAAGTCCATACTTCGATGACTTTAGCGAGGACAAGAACTTCCATAGAATTCTGTTCCGTCCAGGTTACGCAGTACAGGCACGTGAACTCACTCAAATGCAGACTATTCTGCAGAATCAGATTGAGCGTTTCGCAAATGAAGTGATGATTGATGGCACCATCGTAACTGGTGGTGGTCTGATTACTGATCAAACAAACTATGTCAAGTTGCGTGATAAGGATGCAAACAACCGTGTTCTTTTGTTGTCTGATTTTTATGAGAATGGCGTAATTGCAAACTGCACCATCACAGGTGCAACAACAGGCATGACTGGTAAGTTGGTTTCTGCCGTAACTGGTTCAGAAGCAGCGGCTCCAGATTATCTGACAATCTATTGCCACTACACCAACTCTGGTTCAAATAACACAACAAAAGCATTCGGTGATAACGAAACACTGATCTTCCGTCGTTCTTCTAACTCTGAATTTATTGTTGCAGCGAACACAATCACTGCTTCTGCTACTGGTAAGTCCATGAAGGCGAACATCTCTGATGGTATTGTTTACCATAAGGGAAACTTTATTCGTATGCCTTCTCAGAGTGTTATCGTTGGTCGTTATAGTGTAACACCAAATGCATATATTGGTATTACAACAACCGAAACACTGATCGATTCCAATGATGATAGTTCTTTGTTGGATAACTCTACTGGTTCCAGTAACTATACTGCTCCAGGTGCAGAGCGTTTGAAGTTGTATCCAACTCTGACTGTTCAGGACTATGGTTTCGCAAACACTTCCTCTTACTTCACGATTGCGGTTGTTGAGGGTGGTTCTATTGTTCAGCGTAATGATGATACAATCTACTCAGACATTGGTAAGTTTGTAGCAGAAAGATTGTATGATACCAATGGCAACTTTGTTGTACAACCATTCAATCTTCGTGTTCGTGAGCATCTGAAGAAAACCAATTCGTTGGGTCGTTACACCGCATCTGAGGGTGGCGATGCTGATAAGTTGGTTGTTGAAATCGAAAAGGGCATTGGTTATGTGTCTGGCGATAAGATTCAACTTCAAGCAGCAAGATTCCTTGATGTAGATAAGGCAACTGCATATAATAGTCAAAATGCGGTTGTGGTTGGCCAGGCAGTCGGCAACTATGTTTATGTTAATGAATGTGTCGGTACATTTGAGTTCTTTGATCTCGGACAAGTAACCATCTACAACGCTGCGCAGCAAGGCATTACTGGTAAGAATCTTGGCAATCAGTCTGCTCAAGGTACGGCAATCGGTACATGTAAGATTCGTGGTTTTGGTTACGATTCTGGCACAATGGGTACTGCAACTGGTAAGATGCGCCTCTACATCTTTGATGTAAATATGAACAGCGGTTATTCTTTCGCTGATGCTCGCTCTTTCCATATTGACAATGGTTCCTATAACTCTATGGCAGATATCGTTTTGACGAACGGTTCTGCTAAGTTGCAAGAAACCAATCTGAATACTTTGGTATTCCCTGTTGGTCAAAAAGGACTGAAGACTCTTAAAGATGCTAATGATGTTGTTGATACGCAGTTTGTATATCGTGCTGAGAAGAATGTAACCATTCCTTCAACTGGCACGGTTACAGTAACTGCGAATACACCACACGCTGGTGGTACAGAAACTATGAACGAAACTGGTACATTGTCTGCCAGTGAAAGACGCAACATTCTTGTAATTGCTCGTGAGACTGTAGAAACTGCAGCGCATACTGGTACAATTAGTGGAACCAGCGGCAACACCGTAACTGGTTCTGGTACTTCGTTTGATACTCAGTATCGTGTTGGCGACTTCATTGCCATCGGTGCAAATAATCCAGAACGAATCACAGAAATCACCAACGCAACGACAATCAAGGTTGCGAATACATACGGTGGTTCTCAGACTGGTGCACATAAGACTGTATTCCCATCAGGTTATATCTTTGATCTGACCTCTAACGGTTCGATCACTTCTACCTCATCACAGCACTCTATTGATCTTGGTACTGCTAATCTTGCTTCTTCGTTTGCTGCAACAGTCTACTTCAATAGACTTCGTTCAGATGCGGTACAAACTGCTAAGACAGTAAACAAAGATAAGTTTATTCATATCAATACTGGTTCGCATAGCGCAAGCAAGTCTGGTCCATGGCCACTTGGTGTTGCCGATGCGTTTAAGTTGGTTGCTGTTTATAAGGGAACCAACACCGCAGTAACAACTTCTGACAGTGATGTAACTTCGCACTTTGAACTTGATTCAGGTATGAAGGATGCGATGTATGATAACTCTTATCTCGTACAGAAGAAAGATAGTTCGCTTGATCTCACTAACTGTGGGTTGATGGTCAAGTTCAATTACTTTGGTCGTGATCGTTCTTCAGGTATCGGTTATCTTTCTGTTGATTCTTATCCAGTAGATAATGCAAATACTGCAAACACAACGGCAATTACAACTCAGGAAATCCCTGTGTTCCGCAGTCCGACTTCTGATCGTGTATTTGATCTTCGTGATCATATTGATATGCGTCCGATCAAGAGCAATAGCGTAACACCAAATGCAGTTGGTGCAGTTGGTACATGCCCAACAAACCCAGCAGCAAGCACAACCTTCAATGTTGATTCTGATGGCGCATTTATGCCAACTCCAGATGAAAACTTCCAGTGCGATCTGCAGTACTATCTGCCTCGTAAGGATCGTGTTGTGGTCACGAAGGGTGGCGCATTCTCAGTAATCAAGGGTGTTCCAGATCTGAGTCCACAGACTCCATCTGAAACTGCAGGTGCAATGACACTTGGTGTGCTGGACATTCCTCCATATCCATCGCTCTCTCCATATGTTGCGAAGGTTTATGAGCGTCCAGAATATGCAGTGAAGATGACGCTGGAAAACAATCGTCGTTACACGATGAAAGATCTGCGTTCTGTTGAACAGCGTGTAAGAAGTCTTGAATACTATTCAACACTGAATCTTCTCGAAGCACAAACTAAGAACAAGCAGTTGTTGAGCACTGAGACTGGTGCTGATCGCTTCAAGAATGGTTTCTTTGTTGATGACATGGGTTCTCATGTAAATGTAGACACTCAAAATCCATACTATCGTGCGGCAATTGATGTCAACGAAGGTATGTTGCGTCCAACTTTTGAACGCAGTGACATTTCTTTGACTAAGGATGTTTCTCTGTCCTCTAGCAATGTAACTAAGACTGGTGATATTGTAACACTGTCTTATACACATACTGCGTTGATTGATCAACCTTATGCATCGAAGTTGCGTAATCCAGTACAGGAATTGATGTTCAACTGGCGTGGTCAGGTTACTCTTGATCCACCAGCGGATAACACTCCTGACATTACTCAGTTGCCAGATGTTCAACTTGACTTCTCTGGTTTCTATGATGCAATCGAAACCATCGCCAATAGAACTGGTCTGAACAATGGTCAGATTCAGTGGGGTGGTTGGGTACAGTCTGGCAGAACCAGAACCAATACTGGTGTCAAGACTACACTGAGTTCTGTAACAGAAACAATTTCTCTCGGCAACACGATTGAGAATATCTCTGTTCGTGAGTATATGCGTTCTCGTGAAATTCGTTTCACTGCTACACGCATGAAACCAAACACTCGTGTATATGCTTACTTCGATGATGAGAAGGTATCTGATTATTGTACACCAACCAATTCCAGTTTCGTAGATACTGGCGTTGAAGGTGCTGCTCTTGTAACAGATTCTTCTGGTAATCTGTATGGTAAGTTCCGTCTGCCAAATGACACCAATCTGAAGTTCCGTGTTGGCACGAAGCGGTTTGTGTTGAAGGATATTTCTGATCCAATCACTCAGGCAGACTTGGTTACTACAACTGGTCATGGCGACTTCACCAGCAATCCGCTCGAAATTACGATGCGTGGTACTGATGTGAATATGCAGATTCCTCAGTTCTCTCAGCAGACTGTTGTTGAGAAGCAAGTACTGCATACTGTTGCGGATGGCGACCGCTCTTGGTGGGATCCAATTGCGCAAACCTTTACTGTTAATATTTCTGGCACCAATGATGGAGTATTCATCACTAAGATGGATCTGTACTTTGGTAAGAAAGATAGCACTCTGCCGATCACTCTGCAGATTCGTGAAGTTGTTAATGGTTTCCCAACTGAAACGATCGTACCATATGCAATTAAGACTCTGCCAGCATCAAGTGTAAACACTTCTGCTGATGCATCGACTGCAACCACCTTTACCTTTGACACGCCAGTATTCTTGAAGAATCAAACAGACTATGCGTTCATTGTAATTCCAGGTGGTAACTCAGATCAGTATGCAGTATGGACTGCGCAGTTGGGTGGTTCTGATGTTTTCCGCCCTAACACGATTATCAACAAGCAGACTTATTCTGGTGTTCTGTTCTCCTCGTCTAATGACAAGACTTGGAATCCTATTCAGGATGAAGACATTAAGTTCACTATGTATCGTGCTGAGTTCTCTACCTCTACTGGTACAGTTTACATGGAGAACTCTGATCAGGATTACTTCACGATTGATAACATCGATGGAACATTCCGTGTTGGTGAATCAATTACTTCTGAATCAGTACTGACTGTTGCAAATACTTCAACGCTGACTGTTGGTCAGGTTCTGAAGTCTAAGGCAGCATATGATGGTGCAGCAATTACCAATACCAACTTCGCTAACGGTGCAATTCTGCAGATTGTAGATAACACTGCTGGTGCGACTGTTGTTAAATTGGCAGCAATCGGTACATTCCCGAATACTTCTACTGCCAGTGCCTACAACATCTATGATGGAGCAGGTACGCTGGTTGGTACAACTACTGCACACCAAGCAAATGCTGCTTCTGGTACTGTATCGTTCTTCTATGGACCAAAGAATAAACTTTATGTTTCTTCTAGCACTGGTTACTTCGCAAATGGTTATGTTCGTGGTCAGAAGTCTGGTGCTCAGTGTAGAGTTGTAACGGTTGATGATTTGCAGATGAACTCTGTTGTACCAAAACTTCCAGAGATTAAGTACAACAAGACCTCTGCTGGTTGGGCAGTTCGTTCAACTTCCTCTGCTGGTGCAATCAGCAGCGATTGGGTCAATGTTACTCTTGGTGAAGAAAACAACTTCTACGATAATGAGAAGAAAGTGTACTCTGTTTCTAACGAAAGCAGTTTGACTCCAGTTGGCGGTTCTACCAAGTCCTTTGTTCTGAGAGGAACAATGAGTACCACTGATTCTCGTGTATCTCCAGTAATTGATACAACCAGAGCAAATGCAATTATCCTTGGTAACAACATCAATAATGATAACACTGATGAACACAAGGAAGTTGGTAATGCATCTGTTCGTTATATCAGCAAGAAGATTACTCTTGCCGATGGTCAGGATGCTGAAGATATGGTTGTGTATATGAATGCATTTAAACCTGTCGGAACAGACATTCAGGTTTATGCTCGTATCATCAACGGTGAAGACGGTGAAGCATTCACGGATAAGGATTACACTCCGTTGACTCAGATTACTGCTTCGAATACCTATTCTTCTGGTTTCGACGGCAGAGATATTAAAGAGTTTGAGTTTGGATTCAGCGCAAACACTGATGGTCAAGGATTCTTAACCACAGCAAATAATTTCGCACGACTAAATAGTTCTAACAGCGAAATTGTGGCATATCGTGGTACTGATGGTGCAATCTATCATAGTTATAAGACCTTCGCTATTAAGATTGTTATGACTTCCACTGGAACAAACCTTGTTCCTCTGGTAGATGATTTGAGAGTAATTGCGTTGCAGAAATAATGAAGCACAGATTTTTGCAAATTGACACTGATGATACATTGGTTCGAGATTCCAAGACCAATGCGGTGCTCAACACCGATATGACTGCTTTGCAAAAATATAAAGTGGTAAGGGATAAAGAAAGGCAAATGCGAGAAGATATCGATAATCTGAAAACAGATATGTCTGAAATCAAGCAATTGCTCCAGCAACTTGTAAATAGAGATTAAAGATGTCAGTAACAATAGCAAATACTGAACTTGTCGACAGTTTTAACACGTGGCGATTAAACACCAATTTGATTGCAACTGCGATGTCCAACAACGTCGTCAGTGTAAATCCAGGTGGCGATGCATCACGTGGTGGACTGGCAACTGGTAATGGTCATATTATCGGGACATTCTCTGCCACTCAGTTACGAGCAACGACAATCAAAGGTGGTAACACCACTAACGAAGCATCTCTTTCAATTGCTTCTAACACTGCCATCACTGGTACGCTCTCTGTTTCTAGTCATGCCACATTCAATGGCAATGTAATCTTCAATCAGACTGGTCAAGAAGTTGTAGATCTTGGCGATGTTGCCTACTGGAGATTGACAGGTGGTACTGCTGGTCAGGTTCTAAGAATTACAACTGGTGGTGTTGCGGATCTTAAATCACTGACTCTCCGTGACATTACGAATCTCTCATCCAACTCTTCAAACATTACACTGTCTGGTGCAAACACTGCTTTTGCTAAGTCAGCAAGCGAAACACCAGCACTGAGATTTGCTAACGCTAATGACGCCATCGCAATTTATATGGCGAATGGCGCAGGCATGACTGGTGAATCTGATCTGTTTGTTAAGTTGGCAGACAATGGTGGTGGTTCTGCGGTTGTTTTCACAAATAATGCAAACACTACCATGGCATCTGTTACCAGTACAGGAAGATTGACTGCCAACACCTACTACAACAATGCTGGTGATACAATGGCAACCAGTGGAGATGCACTGGCACTGGCAATTGCGTTGGGGTAAGACATGGCAGCGAAGGCAAATTTAGTTGTTGATCAAGGTGCTGACTTCTCTACCACAATCACCGTAGAGGATGCTGGTGCTGCTGTTGATTTGACAGGTTATACTGCGAACGGACATATTCGTAAGCACTACTCATCAACAACTGCAGTTCCAATTACTTGTTCGTTTGGTACTCCAAGATCAGAAGGTAAGATTACACTTTCTCTCTCAAGAGCAACGACTTCTGATATGGAAGCAGGTCGCTATGTATATGATGTGGAAATTACGAGTTCCGCAAACACAAGATCAAGATTAGTGGAAGGAATCGTTACGATTACACCTGAAGTCACGAGGGCATAAAAATGGCATTCACTGTCAAACTCGGAAACTCATCTACTGGGGATTTCAGTGTTAATTTTGATCCACCGACAAACGATGTAACACTTAAGAACCAAGCATTGTCTGGTGGTCGTATTGATTCACTTGCTGATGTAGACACATCTGTGTCGCAAGCAAATGGTTCTATTCTTGTATATAATGCTGCGACTGATACTTATGTTCAGCGTGACATTCTTACCTATGATACAGGCACTGGTGCTTTCAAACTTGAGGGCGGATCGTTCTAATGGCAATTATTTCGATCAAGACCTCGCAGAGCAATAATGCTCCAACAGCACTTGCGAATGGCGAACTTGCTTACTCCTACTCGGCCAATAAATTGTTTATTGGTCAAACGGATACTGCCACATCAGCAGTGTCTGTTGAATACATCGGCGGCAAATTGCTTGTCGATAAAGTTGCGAATCTAGAAAGCATTGTTATTAGTGACAACAGAACATATACCAATTTCACTGTATCTGGTAATCTTACTCTGTCCTCTATTGCTAGTGATTCTACATTGATTACAAAAGCAAATGGTAGAGTTGATGGTGTGAAAGGCACAAGTGGTCAAGTCTTTCAAGTAGCAGCAAACGGAACACCTTATTTTGATAGTTTGAATGGCGGAACATTTTAGAGATGAGCGATTATTATGATGATAACAGTGATAATCTAGTTCTTGAGTTGAGTAGAGCAGTTGCTGAATTAAAGCAAGAAAACAAAGATCTACGAAGAGAATTAGAAGCAAGGGACAAGTTGCCTGTTCCTAAAACGATTGTACAACAGATCGTTGAGATGGAAGCGATTATTCGCAAGCAACAGGCAGACTTAGACTACTATAAGAAATATGTTAACCCTCAAATTATTATAAATAAAGAAAACAAAGAAAAGCCAACTCGCCGTGGTGGGTTGCGATAATAATAATCAAGGAGTGTCCTAATCATGGCATCAATTATCAAGATCAAGCGCAGTACCACTGCGAGTTCCGTACCAAATAGTTTGGCCGAAGGCGAACTGGCGGTCAACCTCTTTGACAGAAAACTTTATGTAGGTAACTCTGCTGGTGTAACTGCTGTTTCTGGTGAGAATTACACTCTTGCCACTTCTGCTGCTACTGCTGGTGAAGGCGCATATATCACGCTGAGTGGTGATCAGGGAACAAGTCAAACTGTTACGATTGTTCCTGGCACTGACATTGATGTTAATCGCAACGCTAACGGTGCGATCGGTATCTCTCTTGAAGGCACGATTGGTTCTGACACTACTGGTAATGCTGCTACTGCTACTGCTCTGGCAACTGGTAGAACGATTTCTCTGACTGGTGATGTTACTTATACCTCTGGTTCTTTCAATGGTACAGGTAATGTAACTGGTGCTGCTACTCTTGCAACTTCAGCAGGTAGCACTCTTGCTAACTATTTGCAGGTTGCTAACAGTACAGTATTTGCCACTAGCGCAACTGTTGCTTCTAACCTCGCAAACACCAATGCCTACATTGCTGACACTTATACCTATGCAAGCAGCAAACTCGGTGGCACTGCTACTGTAACTCTGACTGGTGATGTTACTGGTACTGCTTCTTTCTCTGGTAACACTGTCTCAATCAGCACTACCTATAACAATGATGTTGTACTTGGTACTGACACTTCTGGCAACTATGCTGCTGCTGTAACTGGTACTACAAACGAGATCGAAGTTTCTGGTTCTGCTGGTGAAGGTACAACCTTCCAGATTGGTCTGCCTAACGATGTAACCATCGGAAATGATCTGACTGTTACCAATGATTTGGGTGTGCAGGGTAATGTTACCATCGACGGTAATCTGACTGTTGAAGGTGGCGTAACTTATATTTCTTCATCGACTGTAAATGTTGATGATACCATGATCAAACTGTCTGCTAACAATGCAGGCAACTCTGTTGACCATGGTGTATATGCTAAGTATGTTGATGGTGCAACCACCAAGTATGCTGGTTACTTCCGTGATGTTTCTGACTCTAGCATATTCAAGTTCTACACTGGTCTGCAAACTGAACCAGGCACAACTGTAGATACTGGCGCAACAGGTTATACTCTGGCGCAGTTGGACGCAGTTATTGATGGTGGAACTTACTAAATAGAAAACAGGAGAGCAATGCCTCTATATAGAGGCTCTCCAGTTTATATAACGGACTACATAGTCCCTGAACAATTAGGACCATAGATATGGCGTCGGTCGTTAAGATCAAACGCACTGCCGTTGCGGGCAAGGCACCAACAACTTCGAACATCACTACTGGTGAGTTGGCACTCAATCTGAGTGACGGTCGCTTGTACTCCAGTGATGGGTCAGTTGTATTTGAAATTGGTGCAAATACGCATTCTATGACTGTCGGTTCAGGTACTTTCTCAATTGCCAATGGCGCAATCACATTCCCATCTGCAGACGGTACTTCTGGTCAATCATTAGTAACTGATGGTTCTGGTAATCTGTCTTGGGGTTCAGGTTCTGGTGTAACTGCAGGATTTCCGTTTTATAAATCAGATGGCACGCAGGATAACATCTCTGTGGCAGGTGGTTCGTTTCCGTTTTATAAATCAGACGGAACTCTTGATTCGATCTTGGTAGCATAAAGGATAGATTATGCCAGCAAATACAGCAGTTATTCCACTCAAGGCAATCTACACGAACGGTGATGTAACGTCGTTGGGTGAATTGAATACAGGTGATAAATTAGATCCGACTTTTGTCGATCTAAGCAATTACATGCAAGTTGCGAATGTGACATCTACCTATGCAACATCAGGAGATTCACTTGCATTAGCAATTGCGCTCGGATAATCGTTATAAATAGATGTAATTAACAAACGGAATTACTGAAATGGCAAATACTTTCAAAAACTATACTTCTCGCAATGTGGGAACAAGTGCAGTCACGGTTGGTTCTTACACTGTTGGTGCAAGTACACAAACCACTGTAATTGGTCTCTCAGTTGCCAACAAGCACGCCAATACTGTCAGTGTGGACTGCTATCTTAATGATGGTTCAAATGACACTTACCTCGTGAAGAACGCTCCAGTTCCTGCAGGTGGTGCATTGGTTGTTATTGGTGGCGACCAGAAGGTTGTACTTGAAACAAACGACAATATCAAAGTTGTTGCTTCAGAACCAACCTCATGTGATGTTATCATGAGTCTTCTGGAAATCACCTGAGGAATTAAGATATGGCATATACAGGACGTGCACCCAGCGACGCTATTATTGACAGTGCTGCAATTGCCGATGGTGTCATTGCAACTGTTGACATTGCTGATGGTGCAGTAACTTCACCAAAGATTGCTGCTAAAGGAATTCAGGCAAATAACATTGCCGATGGAATTATCACTTCAGCACAAATTTCTGCGGGTGGTGTTGCTGCGAATGCAATTGCCACTGGTGCAGTAACAGCACTGAAGATTGCGAATACAATCTATACAACCAATGCATACTTC
>Ga0208795_1000143_pt1 | contig 35688 bp, 64 predicted proteins | sample CB_VirMetaG_6_FD_184541 | JGI IMG/M metagenome (GOLD analysis project Ga0208795, IMG submission 184541) | Freshwater to marine saline gradient viral communities from Chesapeake Bay - CB_1508_2 Viral MetaG (SPAdes) (version 4) | ecosystem: Environmental > Aquatic > Marine > Coastal | place: USA... | reverse complement strand
TATTACCTTTTAAATCTTTGTCGCTAAATAAATTAACAGGTGTCTTTTCTTGACGTTTATAAACTGCTAATGTATCTTCTTGAATTAACGACAGTTCAATGTAACTGAAATCATCCGTATTGCTCTCAGCAAAGTTTAAAGCACTAGAAAACTCGTCCGTACCATCGTTAACAATAAATTTAACATCCGATTCAGTTCCGAAATTTCTATTTTCTTCTAACAATAAATCCCATCCGGAACCTAAATAATTTACAATAACACCATTATCTAAAATGTAAGGCTCGCAAGGTTCTCCGTATGCTTCTTCAAACTTTAACTTTACTTTATCACTACCATACATTACGTCACGGGCGTATCGGTTCTTATCTTGTGATAATATCCAATTAGCACCATCGTACCCGACAGGTTCAAGTATTTCTACACGACCGTAAGTAAATTCTAAGTAAAATGTAAAGTCATTAATCATTTGAATATCGTCTTGCTTTGATTGTTTGTCTTGCGTTTGCTAGTTCTCTAGCGCCTTGTCTTACAAAAGTTTTATCTTGGTACATAGTAATATTAAACGGCTCTTGATTTTTAATACTATCGGCTAATTTACTAATTTTATTTTCAATTCCGCTAAAATCCTGTGAGTTTTGTTGCGCTTGAATAGTATTTGCATAGCTACCAAGTGGACTAACCCCGATATTACCAATCACTTTATTAATATAGTCCTCTCGTGATTTATACACCTTGTCTCCTTTTTTTAAGTAAGTAAGCTGAGCACCTTTATTATTTCCGTATGTTTTAACTTTTCCTTTTTTATCTGTGATTACCTCAGCACCTTTCTCTTGCGTCCATGCTAAACCTTCTGGCGCATTGTCAGTTCCTTTCCAGAATTGCGGTATTTGTTGACTTGCTACAATACCCGCTTGAATTGCCCCGATTGCCCCGATTGCAATTGATAAACCTACATTAGGAAGAGCCGCCACAATTGCCTGAGCCGTATCTATTGCAATATTAAATATCGCTAATCTCTTTTGTGCTTCTGCTTCACGCCTTGCAATTGCTCTTTTCTTTTCTTCGTACTGTCTTTCAATTTCTTCCCTTGCCGTTGTACTTTCTCCTGCGAATTTTAAAGTAATTTCTTTTTGTTGTTCCAATCTACTATACTCAGCATCAAAATTACCTTGACTAGCTTCTGAAATAGTGTTAAAAGCCTGTTGGAACGCTTCTGAAATTGCTAAAGCTGTATCTACACCGCTTTCTTTTAGCTTGTCGAAGTTTTCGATTAGAAAGAAAAGTTTGTCAAATCCTGAGCTACTTATAAAATCGTTTTGGAATGACTTTCTGAAATCATCTGACCATTTTTTTAACTCTTCCTGAGATTTTTTTGTTTGGTTATATAATTCTATTTGTCTCTCTAAGGATTCTAAATTTACTTTTATAGAATCATTTTCATTTTCTTTTAATTTAATTAAATCTTGTACACTTTTTAAATCTTCTTTTTTTATTTTTATAGATTCTTTTCTATATTCGTTATTTTCCTTTAAAGACTCAGTATTTAAAATTTCTTCCTTAGTAGCGGGTTTTAATATTGATATATATGCTTTTAATTGACCGTTTACTCTTCCTAATTGTTCAATTTTATCTTTAATCATGTCATTGTTAGACTCTATTAACTGACTCATTCCGCTTAAATCTCTAACAAATTTATTAGGAATAGATTTTGTCATTTCAGCGTTTTGCGCTTTAATTAAGTCAATTTCGGATTTTATTTGGTCTTTCATTTTTATAGCTAAACCAATTCTTGTTTTTGCTAAGTTTTCAACTGAAATACCTGTTTTTTCTGACTCACTTTGAATTTGTTTAAAATAAAAAGTTTCTGCTTCTGTAGATGCAACTGAAAATCTAGTTTTAGCACTCTTCATTTTAAATAATAATCTATCCCAAGCGCTTATTGTTTTTGATATTTCATCAACTATAGTTCCTAAAAAAGAAGTTATTCCGCCTTCTCCTTCTGTAATTGTTCTAATTAAATTAGTCCAACTATTTTGTAACCTGTTTTGGGCGCTTGTTAGATTGTCTATTCTTTCTACATTTTCAATCCCGTATGCTTTTTCAAGTTCTTTAGCGAATTTTGGTAAAACCTCATTTGCTAATAAACTCCCTGATTTAAGCATTTTATTCAAACCTATTTCGTTTGTGTTTAATGCTTTTGCCATAATACCAAACGCACCTGGCAAAGCTTCTCCTAACTGTCCTCTAAGTTCTTCCGCACTAACAACCCCTTTAGACATCATTTGGTTTAATGCCAAAAAGGCTCTTTGTTGAGCATCAACACTTAAACCCATTGTAGCCCCTGCCTTTGTAATTGATTTAAAAATTTGCTGTATATCGTTACCTGCTATTTTATTTTTAGCACTAACATAAAATTGTGTAAATTGTTGTGTTAATCCGTTTATTTCAACACCAAAATCACTAGCTATTTGTTTTAGAAAAACTTGTTGCTTTAAGTACTCCTCTTGTGTTCCTGTAACTTGTTTAAGGGCTTGGCTTAATCCTTGCAATTCCTTTGAAAGCCTATAAGTATCTTTAACGATATTTGCAAACAAAGAAACTCCTCCAATAATACCAAATGCCCCTATCAAGTTTTTTAATCCTAAAATGGCATTTTTAGGGTAATTTCCAACATTTCTATTAAATCTACCAACTGCTTTATCAGCACTCAATATTTTTGAATTCAATTTATTAAATTCATTTTGCGCTTTTCTTATTTCTGAATTAGAAGCTCTTTCGGATGCAATTAAATCTTGTAACGTTCTTGAAGCTCTTGCGTGAGCCATTGAAAGCTTTACGTAAGCACTGTTTAAATTTTCTGTCGCTTTTCTTTGCTTCTCTGATTCTCTTGTAACTGCATTTTTAGTAGATATTTCACTCCTAATAGTAGCATTTAAACTTCTATGTATCTGCTCGTTTTTTAATAAAGTTTGCGCTTGCTCTTTTTCTGCTTTGGTATATGCTTCAGTAGCTTTAACCAATTCCGTTAAATTCTTTGGAGAAGCCGAATCGTTGAATTTTATCCCTGTTTGATTGATTTTAACAATCTCAGAATTAACAAGGTTTAAATCTCTATATAACTTATCTAATTGCTCCTGTGCGCTCTTAGATACTATTGAATCTATTGCGTTACTCATTTCTTTTTCTATTTAGCTTTCTGTTTAGCTTCTATTTCTTTTTCTAAAATCTTTTGCATTTCAACCCAAGTTTTAAGACTTATTTCAGTTGCGTCTAACCTATAACCTAATTCAAGACCTCGACTAACTAATATTAACTGTTTTTCAATTGAACTTGCTTCTTCATTGTCGCTTTTCTTTAATTCAATTTCTAATAGTTTAACTTCCGTATTAATACCTCTAGCTCTTTTTAATATCTTTTCTATTTGGGTAAATACATCTTTTGATTTATCTATTTTATAATGCCATTTTTCAAGTTCTTTTATCATATCATTAAAAACGGATAGATCCATTTTAGAATGATAATTTAATAATGAATTAGCAATTAATGTAACGCAATTGTATTTAGTTCTTAATCTTAAAATCTTATGAATTTTTGCAAATCTTAAGTAAAAATCGTGATTATCTGTAATTTTGATATAATCATTGAATACAGAAGTCATACACTCGTAGTTATTTTGGTGTTCTTTACGCTCTTTATTGAAGTAAGTTAAATCATTAGTTTCAAAATATTTAACCCAATTGTGCAATGGCATTACTTCTGTGCTATCGTAAAATGTAAGTTTTAAAGGCTTTTTCTTAAATAATCCCATAAATCGTTTTGTATTATTTGGTTTAGTTGCTTTTCTTTTTCTGATTGTAAACCGAATATATTACTTCCGTATCTATCCTGTAAAGTTGTTGATATTGAATCTCTGGAAAAGAAACTCAAAGTGTTGTTTCTAAATGTGTAATCAAATCCTTTAAAGAAGTTTCCGCTATCATAAAAATTAAATGCTGTTCCTTTAAACTTCGGAAATCCTTTACCACTTCCGAAAGCCGTAATCTTGTAAGTGCCTAAAATCTCACCTTTGTTATTTTCCCCTTCAAATAAAGCGTCTCTATTTAGATTTAAAACGGCTTCTTTATTGTTTTTAAGTATAATTTCAGTTTGTTGTGGGATGCTATTTTTAGCTTTCAAAACGGCATCCATGTAGTCTTTTACCGTCTTTGCCATTTTATGTAATTTTGTAGATAAGGGCGGAATCGAACCGCCCAAATTAACCGTTTATCTATTACGCTGTTACTATTGTAGTTGCAACGTTTGATTTAAACAATACATCATCAACATTGATAATAGTAGAGTTCAAAACACTTGCGAATGTTTGAAGTGTCAGTACCTCTCCTGTACTTAATGCCGGAACAGTTGCCGTATAACTACCTGCTGTAACTCCTTCTGCTAATGCCGAAATAGCAACAGTACCACCATCAACTGTAAACAAAAAGTCGGTTTCAGCTAATCCGCTAATAGCAACTAAATGATTATCTAAGGTAGTTTTAACTGTGAAATTAACACTAGTTGCCGCATCTGCTGGTGCTGTTAAAGTAATTTCAATATCTTTATAACCATCTAAGTCTAAATCAGCAGTATAGTCTAAGTTTTCTGAAACAATACCTCTAATGTAGTTGTCGAATTGGCTTCTATCTGCTTGTATAGTAATCGAATTAGTACTTGAATCAGTTCCAGCACCTGACATATATTTGTTAACGTTTACCATAATAGTACTCAATCCGTAAACACCTCCATTTTTAGAAGTTGAAACGAAACAAGTATTCTTATCATCCCACATTACCAGGTCATATTGTTTGTTTGAATTAACAAACTGAACTGCTGTGTGCCAAGCCAAGCCATTTTCAAAGGTAAAAGTCCATTCATAAGGATATTTACTAATAACTGACTTTTCTCCCGAACCGTCATAAGTCTTGATGTTATCCTCAGCAGTGTTGTCTGCTTGAGAGCGTACACCTTGTAAAATTATTGCTTTTCCAAGTTGTTGCAGTTCTTGAACACCCGCTAAGGTTTCAATGTCTCCATCTTGAAAAGCATATCTTCTCTGAATTAAAGCAAGAGTAGTAACCCTGTTTAAGTCAAATTTGCAATAGTCAATCGAAGTGCCGTTCACATTTGAACTACCGCAATTGACTTGATTTAAAATATCTATTAATGCCATTTTTTATATTATTTTTTGTGATTTTAAAAAATTTATTATTCTGTTATCGTTTGTTCGGTAAATATCGCCTACCTCATAAACTTTTTTCTCTGTTGGAAATCTTTTCTTTAGTGAAAATTCCTGTAATACATCTGGTTTATTTTTTGTTTTTTTAGCCATATTTTATAGGTTTTAAGCAATTATTATTAAATGTTACGCTATCAAATTCTATTGTGATTGCATTCCAAACATCAACACTAACACCCTCTGAGTTGTTTTGTGTATAGTTTGGGAATCTTTGCAAACTGTAATTATCACTTGAATAAGCATTACTAGCCTTAGTTATTGCATTAACAACGTTTTCAGCTACTACATTAAGTACTAGTTTATAATCTGTTTGCCACCAATCAGGATTGAATAAATCTACATCCGCTTTTTTAATAGCAATTATAACTTTCATTCTATCTCTAGTTACTTCCACATTTCTACGGTCATAACTATCAATTCCATTAACTAACCATATCAAAGGATAATGACTTTGTTGTGTGATAGCTAAATACTTAGTCAAAACCTCCTCAGTACCCCAATTAAAATAAATAGGATAAGAAATACTATCTTTTTCTAATGGTGGTATGGTATTCAAAACCTCTGCTAACTTCTCTTCAAAGACTATCATAAACCAAAAGTATTAATCGATTCATAAAGTCTAAAGTCCGTATTAGTCCACTCTGGATAATCACTTGCATTGTCATTTAAGAACTGAAACAAAGACCTAATTTGGTTTTCATTCGTTCCGTAATAATCAATAAAATGAACACCAGAATCTTGATAACAAAAGGGTTCAGCTAAGCATCCACCTTGATACTTTCTCAAAAACGTTTGCCATGCAGTCGCTAATTTGTAATTTGGATTTACATTACTTGCGTTTTCGCTGTTTGGTTTTGTAACACCAATAGAGTTGTAAAAACTGCTGTTATTACTTAAAAAGTCATAGTAAATTGCGTAACAAATAAGACTTTTGGGAGAGTTAAGACCCTCCCATCTGTAAGTCTTACTATTTAGAATATAATCACCTCCTTTCACTAAAATTTGAAATCTCGCGTCAGCCGAATCAATGTCTATTAATGCGGTCTGTAAAAGGTCGTATAAAGTTAATCCAAATGCGTTAATTGACAATTCTTTTTCTACTTCCGTAATAGTATCAGCTAAAGCAACTGAGTTGCTAGGTGTTGAAGTATTTACAGGTAAACCACTTACAGTACCATTCCCTAATGGTATGTAAAGGTCGTTGATGAAATAAGTATTGTTAATTATATTCGGCATTGTTATTATTTTTTACTTTTTGTATTCTTGTCTAACTTAGCTTTTAACGCTTCGGCTTCGTATTTATTTACTCTGCATTTTTTACCTGCAATAATAATTTCAACTGTATTTTCTTCGTAAAAGCCTATGATTTTCTCTTGTGCCATTTTTATATAAATTAAATGTTAATATTAAGAATCTGCTACCGCTGGGTCAAGTAATGCCTTAGCTACTGTAAAAGTACCTTTCACAATTGCACCGTAATTTGTACTTGAGATATAACCAGCTCCTCGCATTTCAGCTAATGGAGTGACCATATTTTTAGTCCAGTCATTACCATCATAACCTATTTGTATTGAGATTCCTTCTCTAATCTTGAATTTATACTTAGTAAAATCACCCACATAGAAATCATCCGAACCTACTCCTGTATTAGTTTCAACCATTACACCTCTAATATTCATACCGTCAGCAGTTACAAATGGAGGTAATAAGTAATGCTCGTCTGTTCCTTTTTGTAAGTCCATTAAAGCAGCTTTATCAGGATGGATAAAGATTTTGTTTGGTACAAATTCTTGTCTATATACTTGTGCTACTGCCGCTCTTAAAGCATCGGTATCATTTGCTCCAACTACTAAATTAGCCAATCCGCCCGCTGCAAAAGGTGTCGCATTTACCGAAATACCTACGATATTTTGTCCTGTTCCGTCTCCTGTTAACGCCTGAGCATCAGCAAAAAGCATAATTCTTTCAGTTAATTCAGCATCAATATCAGCAGCAAAGCCATCAATATCGTCTAACATTTCTTTTGAAACTTTAGTATAAGCCGTAATTTTTCTTACTGGCGTACTTCTTTCGATGTAATCCCAATCAATTTGCGCCTTTGTCGCTCCCTCTGCTGTCATTGCAGGTGTTCCGTCTGGGTTAATTTGGTCTACCCAATAAAGAGTATTTCCAGTTGTAGAAGTAACTGTAACGTTATCTAATACAAATGGTCTGCGTCTAACAGTTCTGTTAGAGCCAGCTTCTCTGTCTTGTCTAGCTACTCGACCAGTTGTATTTGTTGAAATCAACATATCTGCTGCTGCTTTTACAACAAATGTCATAGATGCAGATTTATCAGATTTTAATTTATCGAAATCAGCTTTGTTAGCGTCGTTTGTTAAAAAGTCTTTAACTTGCTCTTTGATAGACTTTTCTACATCATTAGCATTAGTTTTTTGACTTTCTTTTACTTCCATGATTGCGTCGTTAATCGACCCTAATTGTGTTTTTAACGCTTCAATTTCTTCTTTAGTAGCGTTGTTCTTTGTTGCTTCTTTGATTGCGCTTTCAATTTCTTCTTTTCTTACTTGCGCATCGTGAGCCGACTTGTCTGCTTGATATTTGTCCACCTCTTGAGGTGTCATTTTATCAATTTCTTCTTGTGTTTTTAATGTAAACATTTTTAAAATTTAATTTAATTAATAAATAACTCTTCTTCGTGTTTGAGTGTCTTTTGACGGCTCTTCTTTTTGTTCGGTAGTGTTTTTAACGGCTGCCGATTTATTTTTTTGAAACTTAGACATTAATTCTTTAACGGCTATCATTTCAGTATATACCTTTAAATCTCCTGTAATCGAATCAACTATTACATTCTTGAAATCCATATCATGCTCTTGTAATAGTAAATCGTAATTATTTTCATTTAGAGTCTTTTTCCAAATATTAGGGATATGAACATCTTTATGAGAATCTATCACATTACTAGGCGATACGGCTACTTTTACCTTAATTGTATTTTCGTCTAATATTTCAAGGCTTAAAACAGGAGTTAAGAAGTTTGAACCCTTAACAACTGCCGAACCCTCTATATTTTTAGCTTCTAATACCGCCCAAAAATACTCGCCTACATCGTCCTTGTTTAGTATCTGGTCGTAATACTTGTCAAAGTTTTCCTTTTCTTGTGTATAGCTTGGTTCATCGTTATTGTAGCAAAAAAGCAACTTAACATAACGCATACCTACTGAGTGATTTAAAACCCAACCGTTAAGATACTGCTTAAACATTTCTTCGTTACGTTCTTTAGAAATAACTGCTTCATAAACTAATACCTCTAACTTAGAAATACTATTATTATACGCCTTTTCTACTGAATCAAACAATACATTTGAGAAATCAGACTTTTGAATCTCTGTTTTCTTCTTCAGTATTGCTAGCTCTTTATTAGCTAATATTTCGTCTAACTTCATTTCCTTACTGTTTTATTGTTATTGATATAGCCTAGTTTTTTGTCAATGTCGTTTTTAATTCTAACATCTTTGTTCGTTTCAGCTATTTCTTTTAATCGGTCTGTTTTTTCTATTTTCATAGTTTTTCTGTTTTTACTTCAAGTTCAAAAGTACTATTCATATTATCTTTAAACAATTCCTTTAGTTCCTGTTCTCTTTCGTTTATTTCAGATAACAAAACTTCTATTCTATCTAAATAACTCATAACTTAATCCTATTTAAATATTGTTTAGTCATTTCTATTGCTTGTGCTGGTGTTATAGTTTGATTCTCTAAAGACACTTTAATAGCTTCTTGTAGCGACTTAAAACTATCTACTTTATCAGCTAATACCTTTTGCATAATTGGTAAATGTTCAAAAGAGAATACTAAACGCCCTTTGATATTTAATCCACTTGTTAATGAGTTCGCTATATTGTCAGCAATAGACTGTATTTCATTTTGATAAGCTCTAATCTCTCCCTTTTCTTGATTCTCAAATGTACTTGAACCACCAGCGAAAAAATTTAAAACATCATTGTTTAACCCGAAGTTTAACAAACAAATCTGTGATTCTGCACTTATTTGAGGGTCTAAAGCTAAGTTTTTCAAGTTGTTAACTAAGTGTTCTACTTTTACGTTACCATTAGTAACGTGTAATGATTCTTTCTTTAGAACTCTCTTAACACTATCTTTATCTTCTGCTTGCATCGGAACACTAGCCCCGTTAAATTGGTCTTGCGATGTCGCTAGATACTTCTGAGACATTTTAGCGTTTATATTCTTAGACTTCAATAACTCCTCAATATTTAACAAAGGCACCTCAATAGCTTTTACCCTTGATGGAGAAGTTAACCAACTATTTGAAACTAAACCATTAGCAACATCATACATTGGTATAATATTTCTTATTTCAATAGGAATATCTTTTCCGTTTAAATTATATTTAATGCGTCTTTTTCCAAACTCCTTAAATTCACTTTCAGACTTGAAAAACGTATCAATTTCTTCAATCTTATTTGTATCAATTTGGTTCGGAACTAAATTATAAATTTGCTTAGGTAATATTAAATTGGATGCAGTAGGTGTGTAAGTATAGTTGCCACCGTTTGACCCCATAAAATAAACCATTTGAAATATAAAATCTTGCTGAGACTGAAAGTAATTTGGATTTTTTAATAGTTTTAAGACATCAGAGTTTTTAATTTCAACATCATTATCATCTAAGTGTAAAATTTTAGCTTGTGAGACCATTTTAGCACGCAATGAAAGTATAGGAAACAAAACAGGGTGCTCTAAAGACCATTTTAAATAATCCTTAGAACACCCTGTAAAGGAGTTGTCAAGCCAATAAGACCAGTTACCTGTTCTATCTCTTTCAATGGAAATACCTTTATTTCCTCCAAATAATCTGCTTAATATACTCATATCTTTCGATGTCTCACGACATTAATTAAAATCAAAAGTAAATATAATATTTCAATTACGCAAGTCTATTGACTATTTTTATATAATCCATCACATAGCGTAATGCATCTAATAAGTGGTCGTCTTTTTTTAATGGTCTTTCTAAGTTCACATTTTGAACTATTTCCCACTCATAAGATTCGTATTCGCTCCATAAATTCTCGCTATTCGCCTCAGCGTAAACAGTAGCATTTTGAACAAACGCGATTGTATTTTTAACGTTCTTAGCATTACAGGGTATAGCATTATAACCTTCTTTTCTTAAATCAAATATAGCATCAGGCTCGGCATAATCACAAACTAATGGGATTCTTTTATCTGGTATAATACTTTCAAACGCTTTACCTAAAGAAACATTCATTTCGTTTCTTGGAGTGTAAAATAATTCACGAATAAAGAATGTATTTTCCCCGTCAAATTTAACTTCCACTAATGCAGAAGGATTACGACTACCAAAGTCTAAACCGTAATAACTCGGATAAGGTATGTTTTCAAATGGAGTGTGTTTGTCTATTTCTTTCCAATCGTGATATATTTTATTAGGCTTCTCTGCTTTAAGTCCTAAGCCGTAAACTTGCCATTTATAATAGTCTGCCGTTCCTTGTTGTATATTGTACTCAGTAGGTTCGTAACTTAATATCTTATTCTTTTGCTGCTCAGGTACAAAAGGGTTGTCTTTAAAAGTAGAATGAATAACTATTGCGTTATCTTGTTTCATTGTATCATCTATCCAATGCCTGCCTACAGGGTTGTAATCTAAAAATATAGCACCACTACAACGCATATCTAATTGGTCGAATGTGTCCTTTGAAATTCTGTAAAATTCATTAAACCATAATATATCCGAATGATAACCATGTACTTTTAACTCATCATCAGTTCCTTCTATAAAAATTTGGCTACCATTAGGAAAAGTAAAATAAGATTCTGTTTTATTAAAAATAACTCTGCTATAATCAGGTAGTGTCACATAGTACTTTAACATATCCTGCAAAATAGTATCTTTACAATCTTTTTTAGTATAGCGAAATACCGATAGCTTCATTCTAGGTTTAGACCAAGCGATTAACCAAAATATCTGTAAAATAGAAAAGGTCTTACTACTACGAGAAGACCCACTATTTATAATATACTTAGCTTTTCCACTATTATAAGCTAACCAATTCTTTTGGAATACTTTAGTCGCTTTCATCTTCTGGGTTAACTATTTCGACTTTTAAAGACTCACTTAAGCTACCTTTTAAATCTGTTTCTTTCTTATCAACTAGCCCATTTAAACGTTGTGTAATGCTTGGATTGATAACATTTGCAAGCCCCAATTTTATTTGGTCGTGTCTTATTTCTCGCTTGATACGTGAACAGATAGGGAAATAGTTTTTATAACTTTCGTTCTTTCCTTCAAAATATTCTGTTAAATCAGGATAATTTATAATAGTATTATCCATTACAAAACATTCAAAACCTTCCATTATTAAAGGTTGTTCTCTTTGTCTTAAAACTCTATCGGCATCTTTACCTACATAATCCTCAACTAATACAGGATTATTTTTAACTTCTTTTTTATAAGCTAAAAATAACTCCCACATTTTTTCCGGTGACTCTATGTATTTCTTTTTGCACATTGTTTCAAATTTTACCTCCCTATTCTGTTCTTTTTGAATTGCGAACATAGGGAGGTTGATTTATATTGTTTTTACTCGTAAATAACCATTACACAAGTTTTTCTATCTGATGAAGAAATTTTTATATCTGTTACAGAAATACTAATATCTTGGATGAAATCATTTACTGAATCTTGTACTTTATCTACTTCTCCTTTAAATATTTTAACTTTTACTTTCATAATAAATTGTTTTAGTTTACACAAACTTACAAATAAAAAAAAAGACTACCAAATTAATGATAATCTTTTTTAAAACGATATAAAACTAATTATATGAAAAGGCTAATATAGTAATTTATTTATTACTGTGCAAGATTAATTCTTTATTTTCTATGCAATAATATATATTCTGTAATGAATGAACAAATTTTAAATATTTTTTTTCTCCATTAAACCAATAAAAAATGCCGTGAACATCTTTACTAATCCATTTTATTTCTATAAACTTAACCAACCACTCTTCTGTTAGTGGTATTGGTTTAGCTTTAGATTCTCCTGATTCTATAATAACCAAATCATCAATTGTTATTTGAAAAGGCAAACCACTAATTGCAGATAATAGGTAATTACCAATTCTAAGTTCTTCTGCTTTCATAATCCATGTATTTTTTCTATTCTTTCGATTCGTTGCTCGAGTGTTAAAGGTTCTTTGATAATTTCAGCCCAATTGCCTTTAGTGAATAACTTAATTGTATCATTTGTACCATTCCAACCGTATAAATTATTTTCACAAACACCATAAAAATGATATGCATAATTTGTAAATTTATGCTCCAACCTCTCAGCCATTGCAATAAGTCCTTTTTCAATTTCTTCATGTGTTGCTGGTCGGTCAGTATCTGAGTCAAATATAGCTCCTGCACTATCAAACCAAGTGCCCATATTAGAAACACCATATTTCAAAATATTATTTTCATAATATCCTAACCAAGTATTATAACCTTTTGTTTTTGCCCATCCTGTGAATTTAAATACCTCAGGAAATTCATCCTGCATATTGTATTTGATAATCGTTTCTTTGTTAATTTCGTATTTCATTTTATTTAAGTATTAAATTATAAGGAACTAAGTCCTCGATTGTTTTGATTATTGTATGATTGAATTGTATATGTCCGCTATTACGAAAATAAATATTATCCATATTTTGGTTTGAAACTATATTTTGAATATCGTCTTTATAATATAACTTCCACCCATCAAAAATAACTCTTTCTTTGGCTTGTTGGAATTGCTTTACATCTTCCCAATATTTTTTAGTTAAAATATCTTGTTCATGAGTAAATCCAGAATATGACCTTTCAGGCTCTTTCAACACAATCCATTTACCATCAACCAATATAGCAGGCACAAACATCCATAATTCAGGTTTTTGTGAAAGGAATTTGGCGTGTGTAATAGTGTTATTTGTAAATTCTTTCCAACCTATTGTGCCTTTATCAAATTCTTTTTCTTGCTCCAACACAAAAGCAACCATCGATATTAATTTTTTCATAATTTAAAATGTTGTTTATTAATTTGACATACACAATTCTCGCAATTAGCGTTGCATTTGCTATTTATAACGTCATTAAAAGCGTCTTTTGGCATTTTGGTACTCTTCTTTATTAATGATAAAAATAATAGCTTAAATGACTTCATATCGCTTTCTTAAAAATTTTAAATCCTTCTACTTCTATCAGGTAAACACCTTTGCTTAGAGTCTCGTACATGTTGGCACTTGTTTTGCCTGATAATAATACCCTACCGTTTAAGTCATAAATCTTGAATTGCAAATCTTGGTTGATTGTTGGATTGAACATTTGTATTGATAAACTCGAACAACTAACTAAAATAATTCCATATGTAGTAACATTGCCGTTGTACCAGCCGTTATAACATGCAGTTGATTGATTGTTATTACAAAAGTTAGTAATTGTTCCTGTTCCATTTACGTTTCCAAGTATAAACAAATTAATACCCTTTAATGTTAGGATATAATCTCCGTTAAAATTTAAATCCTGCACTGTTAGCGTTTGGTTTGGTTGTCCTTGTCCGCAGTTTTGACCGATTGTCATATTTGAATCGATAATCAAATTTGTTTGTCCGAATGTAGCTATTGTAGCTAATAATAATAAAATTGTTTTCATTGTGTAAAATATTTAAGTGTTAATTTTTTTATTAGTGGCAAGTTCAGTAGTGCGTATAACCACAATTACACTTCCAAATTCCGCTTGATTTTAATTGAATTTTTTCATGATTGCATTCTGATAATTCAACTTCGGTAGGATTTTCAACTTCATCAAAATCAAACCAAAAAATAACCCCATCATTTATTCCGATTAAATCTTCTCCTTGTTTATCTGTAAACTCTGACCCGTTCCAAAAAGCATCATACTTCGTTTTAGTTTGATATTCACTTCCTTTGTTTACAATTCCATATACTTTTACAAAACCTTGTTTTTTAGGCTTATAATTTTTAATGTTTTTCCACATAATTACTTCCCTATTTTAAATATTAATTCAATCGATCCGTTATAAACCACTCTATCACTTCCGTAATATTTCGAATCCCCTCTATACAATTCCGATGCGTTTACTCCAATACCTATCTTTTCAGAAATATAATACTGATACCCCACTTCAACTCCTGCAATCGGGTTGCTGTTTCCTTGTCTAAAGTTAGCACCCAATACCAAACCTAAATAAACACGTGAATCTTCAAAAAGTCCTAAGTGTTTATTCAATCCAATAGCTCCATGGTATTGGAAATAACCTACTTTGTTTAAGTCAGGAAAAGAATAGATACCCGCTTTGAAATAGGTATAAGTCATTTGGTAATCGATGTTGACACCAAAGTTAAAACCATCTTTGATAATAGCATTCGGTTCAGTGTTAATTGATACCGTAAATCGTTTGTCGTAGTTTTGTGCGCAACTTACAGCACATACGAATAGTAAAATAATCGTTTTAATTGTTTTCATAATTTCGTCCATTTTAAAGTTATCCCGAATATTTTTCCAATCTTATTAAGCGTTGATAATTTCGGGTTTAAGTTTTTATTATCCAGCAATTCGTAAACATTATTTTTAGACAAACCCGTTTCTTTAGCTATTTGGTAGCTAGTTTTACCCGATTCTTTTTGTAAATCTTGAAGTTTTTTAATTATTTCCATATTTTAATATATTGGTGATTGTGGTTTAATTATTGGTTGGTAGTGGGTTGCGTATGTAGTCCAATATTTTGTTCTACTCTCTCTTCTAGGTATTAAAATCTGTTTAAAATCATCATTTCTTCTGGAATCAATTACCCACGCAAAAGTCTCTAATTCTGGCAAATCTGCTTCACTTTCTATTTTTATCCAACCTAGATTAGTCTCAATTCCTTGAAGTGTTTTTGGTCTCCAATAATTACCTTTATCGTCAAACTCAACAGGTTCTGAATAAATAATGTTTGATAAAGATTCTAAATAAATCCACCCATTCTCGTCTACAAACTCTTTTACCTGTTCCCAATGCTCCCCGTACGCTTCTTTAATTTTTTCTTGTTTTGTCATATCTATTCGTTTTTAATTATCCAATTTTGATAGTTTAAGTGTCCGCAATAATTTAGTAAACAATAAATAACAACTCCTTTATCGTTTTTAATATTAAAATTAAATATATGTTTATTACTTAATGATTTTCCTACATTAAACACTTCATACTCTTTACCAGTTGTTAAATCAAATTTTTTACAATCAGGCGCAATTACTGTCATTCCGTTTTTTAGTTTTGTTTTCATAGGGTTATTTGTTAAAAAAAGATTCAGCTAAATCTTTGCAGTGTATTTTTAATAAATAACATTCATCGCTATCCATTTTTTGATTTACAAATTTTACATAAAGTATGTATTCTAGTAATTTAATTTTAATTGTTTTCATATCTTTCTATATTTTAGTTAAGCAAATATAATACTTTATAAATTACTATGCAAGTTTTTTTTAATAAAATTTAAATAAAATTAACAATTCCTTTTAGTTTTGATAAAATATTATTATATATAGGTTTATCAATTATTATTAACTTAACATTTGGGTGGTATATTCTCATTCTATTAATTTTTGTTTTGCTTTTTGAATCCATATATCCTTTTACTTCATGATAAACTACTTCTCCATTATTCTCTATTACTTCAAAATCTGGTTTATAACTTCTTACTCCTCTCTTTATTTTTTCAAACCAGAATACTTTTTTTTCAAATGACCATGATTTTATCATATTGTTTTTGATTAGAAAATCTAAATACAATGCGTAGTTTGCCTCCCATAAACTCCTGAAATATATTTCTTTCCCATTTATTAAATACCATCCTTGTTTACCTCTAGAGTATCCTCCTTTTATTTTTCCAGTTGTTTGCATATATGAAAATCTATCTGATAATAATTGTTTGTGTTCTTCTGAATTAACTTTGCTTTTTGGATTTTTCCACATTTCTGAAAATTGTTTACTAAACTTAATTTTATTTTCAATAGTATGTTTTTTACCAAGCATTCCTTTTGGATGTCCGTTATTTAAAATAATACATTTCATTTTGTTTGACATATTTTTTTTAGAATCTTTACAATGTTTTCTAGATTCATTTGTTAATCCTAATCTTTTTGCTTTTCTACAAACATTTGGTTTTGATTTATTATGTTTATTGCAGTATGATTCAAGAGTTCCGTCACCAACTTCCATTTTTTTATAAATTTCAATTAATTCTTTTATTTGTAGTTCAGTAAACTCTGGTTTTTTTGATGTGTCTATTCCGTTATTATTCAAAATATAATTAACTTTTTGACCAGAAATACCCAATTTTTCTCCTACTTTCCAAATAGACTTTAATTCCTTATAAAGTTCTATTATTTTTTCTACGTTTTCCATATTCAAATATAGTCAATTATCTTTATCCAAAAACATAATAAAGGTTTTATTTTTATTTCGTGATTCATTTTTTTATTGTTTGTTTTACAGAAGCGATAGAAAATCTATTTATTTTATCAACTTCTTCAATTTTTCTATTAATCATTTTTCTAACTAACATTTGATTTTTACACTCAAATTCTAAATATTCTTTTATTATATCTTTCATTTTAAAATGGTACTTCATTATTATTTAATTCATTTCCGAACGGGTCAACTTCTCCAAATGCTTCTTCTGGAGTAGCTGTGTAAATTTTTGGTTCTTCTTCTTCAATCTGTTTATTTATTTGCTCTTTATCTTTTTTATAAAAATCAATTAAAGAAAAAGTTGGTGCTTCCGTATCTTTAGCGTAATACCTTCCGCTAGGTAAATGATACTCGAAATCTTCAAACTCTCCGATATTGCCTTGAAAACTAAACTTTGTTTTTAAATTTACTATTCTTGTAAAATCTTCTTGACCATTTTCATTTGCAAAATATCTATAAACACAAAATCCGTCGTGCGTTTGGTTTCTAAAATCAGCAGAACCCGACACATCGTATAAACTTGGCATATCATAAATACCCTCATTGTTTTTTTTCATTTTAGTAGGATGTGCAATCAAAAATATAATTACATTGTTAGCTTGAGCAAATGATGTTAATTTTGTAAGGACTTTGTTTATTTCTTTTAAAGTTTCTTTCCCTTGCAATTCAACTTTATTAAATGCATCGATAACAAAAATATCAATTCCAAAAGTTATCATTTGCTCTTTAAATTTATCTATAAGCCAATCCCAATTTGCCACATCTCCATTATCAGGGGAAGTTAAATAAATTTTCTCATTCGCCCAATCGTGATACTTCGCAATTTCTTCTTTTGTGATTCTTGGCAAATTTTCGTGGTCTTTCCAAAAACTTCTTCCTGTAACCTTTTGTATAAATGTACTTTGATGTAATGCCATTGGGCTATGCTCAGGAGAGAAAAAACTAACTTTTAAATTATAATCGAAAAGCAAATTTAAAACATACCATTCTGTAAAGTTTGATTTACCATGAGATGGAATACCAGTTCCAGTAATCAAATGCCCACGCATTACAGAATAGTTATTTTTTAGATTACCGAACCATTTTTGTTTTGGATAGATAGTATCAGGTAAACCTTTATCGTAAAGTTCTAAAATATCATCATATAAATCTGATACACTAAAAGTACCACTAACAGGATATTTTTTTGTATTGTAAATTGATTTTTCTAAAACACCATTAATTAAATCTTCGTTTGCATCTTTACCGTCAAATAAAACTCTTTCACATCTCCAACGCCCTAAACGTTGCGCTATCTTTTCAGCTACATTATTTCCGCTCTCATCGTTGTCAGTTGCAATGTAAAACTTTTTAATGTCTTTGATGTATTTTTCAGAATTAACCCAATAATTATCATTGTCATTTGCTCCATTAGGAATTGAAATTACATTCTCAATACCAACTTCATACAAAGCCATTACATCAAACTCACCTTCTACAATGTAGCATTCATCTTGACCAATAATAGAATTAATATTGTAAAATATTGGTTTTCCGTTTTTGCTTTGTGTAAATTTCTTAGTTCCAGAACGATATTTTTTATTTACCAAAGTATCTCCTTCGAAATAATTAAAAACAATATTATTTTCTTCTTTTTGTGTTGACGGTTGGTAGTATGACTCTTCTGTAACTTCAAACTTATTTAAAGTGTATTGTTTAATTTTTCTTACATCCTCACAGTATTTAACCAATTTATCTGAAAGTTTAGTATAATTTCTAAATTCCTGACTTGGTAGCGTGTAATTATTTTGAACTATACTTTTTTCTATGCTATCACGAAAGAATAAAGCATCACAACCATTATTAAAACATTTAGCAACACCATTGTTAAAATTTACAAAAAGGCTTCTGTCACTTTTATTTTTTCTTATTGGTGTGCAAACAGGGCATTTTAATTTTGCCGTTCCGTTTGTCTTATTACTGTCGATTAAATTCCAATCTTGAATATTTGCCATAATTAAATTAGATTATATTTTGTTGGAATAGTATATTTTTGTTTTTGTTGGCTATCAGTTTTATTTTCTTCTTTAAACCAAACCGACTGCATTTTTTGTTTCCAATTCTTAACTTGGTTTCCTTTACCATCTTTCCATTGTCCAGTCTCATAATATTTGAATGCCTTTTCAGCTAAATCTTTAGAGTAACCATTTTCAATAAAATAATCAATAACTTCAATTTGTTGTGGTGGTGTAAATTTATTTACTACTCTTTTCTTTTTTATTACATTAACAGTATCATTAACATTTACATTTACATTTACATTATCATTTACAGTTGGATTTGTTGAACACTGTTTAACACTTTCAACATGTGTTGAATTTGTTGAGTTTTGTTCATCATCTTTTAACGCTCTTAATTCTGCTGAACGCTTACCTGCTTTGCTTCTTTTTTCTTTAACTTCTTCAAATTTTATTAAATCCCTTTTAAGTTGTAATTCTATTGGTTTCCAAGCAGTTAAAATTAATCTATCAGTTAAAATTGGGTTTTTATCATTAACATATTCCAATAAATGATTAAATAAAATTCCCTTTTCTTCATTGGTTAAATGTTCTATGCTTTTTAATAAATCAGCATATAAAACAAAAGACTTTTTATCTTGTGCCATTTTTACCTCCTTCCAATTCCGTAATTTTATTTATTTCAGTACGAAGTGTTTTAGCGAAATCTTTCCAACTTTTACCCCTTCTTATTGCGCTAATATTTGAACGAGATACATTGAATTTATCAGCTAATTCTTGTTGTGTTAAGTTGCTGTTTAAAATATAAAAAACTTGATTTTCTTTTAGTTTTACACATCTTGAATTTTCTCCAGAATTAAAAACTATTAAATTATTTTTAATTGCGTGATTAGTATTTTCTTTAGGAGTACACCATTCTAAGTTTAGAAAATGATTGTTTAATTTATTCCCGTCAATGTGATTTACGTATTTTTTGTTTTTGTAGTTACATATAAAATGCAATGCAACTAATCTATGAATTGAAAAAGGAGTTGATTTATTATTCTTATTTAGCCAAACAGAGTAATAATTTCTTCTAATATATTTTTTTTGTTCTTTCCCTTTTTTAAATACAACCCTATTAATTGAATCGGTATAAGTTCTATCTAAAGACCTAATATTACCATAATTTGATATTTGATAATAACCCTCATAACCAAAAATATCTTTCCATATTTCTTTCATAATAACAACCGTTTTGATAGTTACGGATAAACTCTTAAGTTAATAAAAAGACAAATCCCCGATAGAGCCACTACACACTATCAGGGATTGTCGTTTGCTAAATTAATTAGCTAATATTTTCCTTGCAAGTAGTGGGTTGCATTAAGCAAATATACACCTTTTTAAATTATAAACAAAAAAAAGCATCAAAATAAATGATGCTTTTGTAAACTTAATTTTTTTGGATCCGACCCCTAAAAAAATAAACACGATTTTAGAACTGTAAAGATAGTGAGTTTTTATTTAATCCCATAATCAAACTCGTTTAAGATTTTATCTAGTTCTTTAATTCTATCAGGATTAGAGCAAGTAGCTTTTTCTTTTCTTAATACCTCAGCTCTAGCAATAGATGTATATTTATCACAATCTACACGACCAAATTTTTTACATGAGTTTATACAATGTTTACAAATTACTTTCATAATGTTTTTATAAAATTTTCCAGTTTCTCTTTGTCTATTATGCTACAATTACTTAAGAAATTAAAAATTACATCATTACTAATTTTGCTTTTTAGTTTTTCATGCATTTCAAAAATAACACTATATTCATGACTCCAATACTCAGAAGAATTATTCGATTCATGAAGTTCTTGTTCTAGTTTTTTTATATTATCTAATAGCTCAGTTTTAGTTTTCATTTTCAAACATATCTAATTGATTTACTGTAAGTTTTTCTAATTCCTCCAAAATGTCCTCTTTAGAGTCTATTTCTTTTTGAATTTTATTTCTATCGTATTTTAAGGATTTTATCTCCTTTCTAAGTTCGATTATACGTTCTTTTAAATCACCTATCATTCTGCAAATTTTATTAGTGATTTTTTAATAATTGCTTTCTTTTCTTTCCCAGCGTGTGAAATTGTTGTTATAAACATAAAGTTACCTTTTTTGTTTAACTCTTGGAATACATAATCTACGTTTTCTTTTACAAAAATATTTTCTTTTCCTTTAATTGATGTTTTAATTGTTGTTTTCATAATTATTATTGTTTTTTAATTGTTACACATTTCAATCAAATTAACATAGCTAGGAATTAACTTCTCATCATTTTTAGTATATTTTTTGATTTTGTTTAGTTTATCTTGGATATGATTAACCATAATATTAAGGTCTTCTTCTCCTTTATGTACGCTCAATTTACTATTTATTTCTTTGATTGAATGTAAAACTGTTGAATGGTCTCGATTTATTTCTTTACCTATTTTTGTTGTGGATTCTTTAGCGTAATATCTAGCAAAATAGCAGTAAACTTGTCTAGGAATTACTAGCTGTCTTGTTCTTTGTTTAGACTTTAATAGTTCGGTATCTATAACGTATGCAGCGGATACTACTTCAAGTATTTTGGTTAGTGTTATCATATTCTAGTTTTTTAAAACCGCCCGAATTAACGAGCGGGGGTGATTGTTAAATAAATAGTCTATATAAAAGAGTAAAAAACAATAAAAATATTATTGAATTTGAAATTTTTAAAATAGCTTTCTGTTTAAGTTCTTCAAAATTAGTCGGCTCTGCTACCTTATTAAAATCCTTAGCTTTGTATTTAAAAACGAAACCTATAAATAAAAGAAAGGCTACTGATTGCCATAAGCTTATTTCGTTTATATTAAATATAGGGGAAATAAACCAATTAAACCCTTTTTGAAAAACAATAGTTTTAAAAACTATCGCAACCGATACTAGAAATAAAACTAGTAATTTTTTTAAATTTGTGTACTTCATAATCTTAAATTTTAAACGATTAACCTATACATCGTGAGGTGTTAGTGTTGGTTTAAAACGGAACGTCTCCTTCTTGACTTTGTTGTGGTTGTGATTCGCCTAATTTTTCAATTCTCCATCCTTGAATACTACAATAGTATTTACCTTGATACTCGTTCCCTCTAATATTAATAGATACTTTAACTTGCTCATCTACATTGTAAGAATCTAAAATACTACATTTGTCTTGCACAAAATCAATAGGTATTGACTGACTATATTGCTCGTCGGTAGCTATAACAATTTGTCGTTTTTTAAATGTTCCAGCACTTCCTACTGTTTCTGTTTCTCCGATTTTGATAATTTTACCTGTTAATTCCATCTTCTAAAAATTTAATTTATTAATTGTTTTTGTTATCTCTAATTCTAAATTGACAGCTTCGTCAATAGCTATTGATGTCCATTGCTGTATTGTTTTACAATCTGAGACCGTTTCGATTTTAGGTTTAATTTCCTGACCTTTTTTACCGTATTGTTTAACCTCAACTTTAGTTTTCCATCCTAAATCTATAACGCTATCGCGTGTAAATTCTTTTATAAATAAAGGTTTGATTTCGCACTCAGGGCGATAAGAGCAAAAATACAACTTTTCTAGTGATTCATTTACTGTAAACGCGTGTATTATTTGTGGTAAATAATCTTTTTGCACTTCATTTTCTACACACATTTTTAAATGCGCTACGGGTTGAGGGCATTTAATTTCGCATTGTATTTTTAAATCTTTTGTAATTCCATCAGGAGAAATGCCTAACAGTTTACTTTCTTCACTTTGCAACCATCCGCACTCTAAAAATTCAATTTCTGTATATTTTTTTAGCTCTTCACGCGCTTGTGGTTCAAATAAATTTCCTCTTTCCATTGCTTCGTTTTGGAATCCTTCTTCAAAATCTTCATCAAATAATTCTACTGATTCAGCTAATATTTTGTAAAATAAAGTATCTGAATTAATAAATAATCCGTTTGCTCTGGTACCTCCTATTTTACCCCATTTAACCTCAAACCATTCGATACTATGTTGTTCTATGTCAAATCTTACTATCATTATTTCAAAGTGTTTTTAAGTTTGTCTTTTTCGGCTAATACCTCTGCTGTGGATTTTTCTTTAGGAGTTAAAGAGTTCCAAGTACTTACTAATTCCTCTTTAGTTGTAGCTTTATTTAATTTAGATTTACAGGCTTCAATATCTACTACCTCAACTTTTTCTTGTGGTACTGTATTAACTATTCTTATAGCATCGTGAAACTCTCCAAACGCTTTAATTCGCTTTGTAGTAAGTTGTACTTTCTTGCCTATCATTTCCTCAATGTATTCTGTCCCTGTAACTTTTTTAAGTGTTTTACGGTTCGTAGCATTTAAAATAATAGGTTTACATTCATTAAAGAAAACAGTTAAAACAGGTTCTTCCATTTGCGCCTTTTGGTTAAAAACGTGTTCGGATTTAATTTCTTTAATAGTTACTATTTTGTCAATAGTTTTCCCGTTTTGGTCTTGTAAATCCCAACCTCCTAAATAGTTTGGGTTTCTTAATTTGTCAATGTGTGTTTTCATACAGTTTTAAATTTATAATTATACTTATTTTTAATTTCTTCGGCTCTAGTTTTAAACGTACTTATTAAAAAAATAGGTTCGTTTAATATTTCGTGAATTTGTGATACATCCATTTTAGTTGTGTCTCCTCCTAATTTTTTAAACCAATGGTAGTATTTGTTTAGATTTTTCATATTTATTAATTATTTTAGTTATTGTTTCAACTCTATCTGTGATATAGAAATTTTCAGAAAATGCTCCTTCTAATTCCTCAAGCAGTTGCAATATCTCTGCTTTTTCTTGGTTGGTTATTGTTGTGAAATTATCCATAGTAAATAAAATGTGTTAGTTATATAAAGTAATCCAAAAATAATTAGCAATACTACTAATATTTTAATAATCCGTTCTAATTGTTTTTCGTTCATAATTTCTCAATTTCTTGTTTAACTTCTTGCCAATATTTATAAATAGAAGGTTTAATCCCAGATAATACATAATTATGTGAATCTAAGACCTCCTCAACTGCAATTAATGCACATTGTTTTACTAAATGATTGTGTCCTTCTTTTAATATCGAGTATGTTAATACCAACTCTACTGCTCTTTCTTTTGGTGTCATAATTAATAATTGTTTATGTATTTAAAGTTCTTGTCCGCGTCTAATAGTTCTCTTAGTTTATCAGTCAAATTAGTAGCTGGTTTATTCCAAGTTGTATAGATTGGTCGTAAGTTCATTTCTATTATTTTACCATCATAATAATTGCATATAACCTCAATTGCGTTATCATGGATACTTACTTCAAAATAGCCTAAAGAACGGTCTTGCTCCTGCAACTCCTCTTTGATTGAATCTAATAGTAAGTTGACTATTTCCGTTAGTGTTTTGTTTTTACCTTTCATTGTATCATCGTTTTGTTGAGTACAAATATATAACTTTAAAAATTACTAAACAAATATTTCTTTAAAAATTTGTAAATTAAATTAAAAAAGCTATCTTTGTAATGAATTTAAAACATTAATAAGATGCAAGTAATTAGAAAATATGTAGTTTATAAGCTAAATTACATAATAGGAAGTGAAAAAAATAAAACTTTAGAAGAAGTTGTGTTTAACAGCGAATACATAACAAATGAATTTTACTCAGAAGACCAAGCTATTGAAGCCTTACTAAATGATGATAAAATTATTGATGAATATGTTATTTTAAGACAAATTTGTATAAAATATTAAAAGTATAAGATTATGGAAACACAAAATAAAATACACATTAAAATTGAAGGGCTAATATCTAAGGAGGATTATTCTGAAATAACACAAAACGAATATGATGAATTTCTTTTAAAATTACTAGATTTCTTTGAAAGTAAAGGATACGGCTTTGGAGGAGGATTTAACTTATTAACTGATGAAGAAAGTATTTTAAACGAATAACTAATTAAAACCCCAACAAAATGACAAAAAGAGACATAACAACATTATTAATCATCGCAATAGTAGCGGTGGTAGTCGGAATATTAACTAATTTAAAGTAAGATTATGATTATTTTAACAGGATTATTTATTTGCCATTTTTTAGCGGATTATACACATTTATCAACCTCATGGATGCTTAATGCAAAAAGATTAGGAAAACCATTATTTCCAATTTTTACGCACGCTTTAGTTCATGCTTCATTGATGACTTTATTTTTGAGTTTCTTTACAAAATATTTATTTATATTGTTTTTATTTCAATTAATTACACACTTTTTAATTGATACTTTGAAAGGCAAAATGAATGTTTGGTTTCCTTCTTTGAATTCTCCTGCTAACAAATGGCATTGGATTATTTTTGGATTTGACCAATTACTTCACTCTTTAGTAATTATATCAATGTATTATTTATTAACTAATTAACACTAACACCATGACACCAAAACAAAAATTTCAGACCATCATTAGAAAAGATGATTTCAAAGAAGCAGTAAAGAAAAGCGGTAAACTAGGGAACAAAACAACTGCATCAATTTATGTACTGCTAATGTCGGGGCAAATAAAATACAAAGATTTGGTTATTCTTGAACCAATGATAGACGAGTGGATTAGGATAGAAAACCAAAAAATTAGAGAAATAAAAGTCGAATTTGAAGAGGTAATTATAAAAAAATAGGGATTATGAAATTTAAATTTACCCTAAAACCTCCGTTTATTATACATGATGTTAGTGAGAGTGCTTTTATTTATGGCTCATTAAATGGTCAAATTGCCAGAAAACATAAAAAGAATGGTAATGTTCAGTTTATTTTATGGTATGCTGGAACACAAGGACACACAGAAGATTATTGGCATAATTTCGATAAAAGTTGGTGGGAGTTATTCGAGCATTCTCACTAACGTTCGATGGTTTGTAGCTATTTATAAAGGCAATTTATTAGAAACTAAATCTATTAAAGTAAGACTAAGCGAGGTTAAAATATTATCTTTATACAGTGTTGTAAAATCATTTTAATATGTATTAATTAATAAAAAAAAAATAGGAATTATGTCTAAAATAAATAAAAGCCAACCAGAGGTATTTGTAATACATTTTAATGGATATCCATTGCATCAGGTAAAAGAAAAATGGAACGAATGGAGACCAACTAAAAAAATATATCATTCATTAAGAGCTGCAAAAATAGGAATGAATTATATTCCAAATCTAATAAGAAGCAGTTGTGAGATAGTTAGATATGTTCCAGAAGAAAACCCTAACTAATTAGGGTTTTTTAATTTTAAACAAACTAAAATCATACTCGGCAATACCATATTTTTGTTGTCCGATTTGCATATAAGATGCTCTTATTATATTATAGTTTTTATTTTGAAAGCTTAAATTAAATTTATAAACTCCTTGATTTAATTCTTTATTAATACCAACACCACCACCTACTAACATTCTAAATTTAACCTCAGGGATTGGGATAGTTCTTTCTTTTATTTTGTAAAATGGTTGTAACTGCTTAACCTCGCCTTGAACTATTCCTTTAACCATTATATTAATAGTATCGTTATCGAACTCGTGGTAAAACTCGCTTAGTTGGATAGACTTAAGATATATTAATTCTCTTTTCAAACTATCCGCATCAATGTAGTTTTGTTTTAGCCTTTCATTTTCCGCATATAGTTCCGAAATATCGTTAAGATACTTCTTATTGCTTTCTGAACGCTTTACAGTTGATTTAACCGAATCAATATACTTTTGTGTAATTGGTTTAGTCTTTATCGGTTTAATTGGCTCAAACTCGCCTTTAATCTCTTTAATTATAATTCTATCTTTAGGCTTCGGTTGTTCCTTGCAACCTTGAAACCAAATAATAGCCAATAAAACAGCTATTACAATGTAGGGTAGTTTTTTCATAAAGTAAATATACAAAAAAACCGCTCTGAAATAGAACGGTTTAGGATTTTTTATTGATTAATATTCTATTTTAATATAATGAGGTACATTTTTAAAAAGCAAATCATATTTAGCCAACATATTTTGTCTGAATTTTTCAGCAGTCAATTCAATATTGTTTTTTTGCTTTTCTGTAAAATTTGTTTTTGTAACTTTTATTCCGTTTGCAAAAAAAATAAGTTTCATAATATTTCGTTTTAATTGTTATTTCTTACACAAATATAGTCATTTAAAAATTACCACCAAACATTTATTTAATTATTTTTCAAAATTTAACATTTAGGTATAAAAAAACCGACAGTACTAATGTCGGTTTTATATAATTAAAATCAAATTTAAATACCGTCGTAATCTCTTTTGCTAATTAATTTTGGTTGTTTCATAATTTTCGCTTTTTAAGTTATTCTTAGATTCAATAAACAATTGGTACTTCAAATATACAACTTTATTTTTAATATGCAAATAAAAAAACCACTATTAGCAGTAGTGGTTTTAAAGTGTGTTAACTGATAATTATGGATAACTAAATTTTATTATTCAAATATACAAAATTAAATGATAGGGTAACCGTTTTTTTTAGGTAAATTTATTAAATTTCTCCAATTAGCACCTTTGACTTGGAAATGTGGATTATCTTTGAATTTAACCCAATCTCCGCCCCATTCCCAACATTTAGACTTAAAGTAAGCTACAACTTGGTCGAAATACTTTCCATCCCATACAACGCTTTCAAATGTACCGTTGCTGTCTTTATCTAATAAAATGCAAATATCAAAAGCCATTCCATAATTATGTATAGATTGCCCGCCTTTTGCATTTGTTACTTTTGGTCTTTTTTTATACAATGCGTCTTGCTCCTCAATAGTTCTTAAAGTATGTGTAAAACGTAAACGAACGCCTTTAGGGAGTTGTTTGTTTATCTCAAGATATTCCGCTCTTAATTTATCCCTTAATGTAGGATGCATTAATTCAATCCGTTGTAATGTTATTTGATCCATGCTCTTTTTTATTTAATAATTTAGCTTCTGCAAATTTAAGGTCAAGGAGTAAAAATTCTCTTTGTCTTTTAAGTTCGTTAATTAGTGAGTTCGGTTTTTCTACTAAAGTGCAATTCATTTTGTGTTTCTTAATTGAACAATGTTATTAATAAATTCGTGATTTGATTTTGTTAATTCAATCAATACCTTTGAATTTTCCCGAAGTTCAGTTAGGAATTTTTCATTTAAAGATTGAATGTTTTTATACAGATAGATAATTACAAACGACTCTACTACAACAACGGCAATAAGTATTCCCACAATTGTAGCGTCATTAGTGCTAATTATTTCTTTTAAATCTGTTGCTGTTTGTAAAGGAATTACCATACTTTAATTTTTTGACCTATTTTAAATATTGAATACAGAAATAATGCAACCGAACAAACGACAACATTAAATATTTTGGTGTAATAGCCGTAATCAATGAATACTCCGAAAATGTCAATCAAATTAATCAAAATAAGTCCTAAAGATGCTTTTCTCGTAAACCAGCAATAAGACCCCGTAAAGTTAAAAAAATACCACATTAAAAAATTACTCAAAATAGAATAACCTATTAAATTTCCAGCGACTACATAATTAATATCAATAAAGTTACTAATTAATGTAACACAAAGCATTATAATAGGCACTAAATGAATGTATTTTTTAATGTAATATTTAATCAACCATTGTTTCATTACCCTCCTGTTTTTGGATTTTTAATACCTCCACCCCCGATATCGGTTTCATCGTCAGCGCTAACATTGTATTTTTGTTTTCCGCTATCTTTCGAAAAAAAAGAGGTAGTTAAATCTGTTTTTGTTGTTTTAGCAAATAGTAATGCCCCTAACAACTTGATTAAATCCTCTAAAGATGTGCTTTCTAACATCTTACCTAAAAAATTATATTTATAATCTAGTGCTACCACAATTACAAATATAATCAAACTCGAATACTTTTTTACTGTTTTCATTTTTTATTAAATATTATTTACCGTTGTTCTTAAAGTTCCTAAAGCTGTTTCATCTATATTTGCAGGTAACTGCTCCATTAAATCAAACATTAGTTGTAATCTGTCGTATTCTTCATTCGCAAACAAAGTTGTAGCATATTTTACCCATTCGGTAACCGCACTATCAAACATATGTTTTCTTGTGAAATACAAATCCCAATTAGTAATAATCGCTTCGCAATAATCATGCATATTAACACTTGTACTATTTTCTGCATTTTGTCTATCTAAATCAAATTGGAATCCATTCGCCCAAAACTCCTCTTCCGTTGTCAGTCCTGTAAGTATTGGCAAAGGTAATGGCAAAGTTAATAAGTTTGTCTTTACCTTTTTAGCTACTAGCATTTCGTTATATAAAGCCCTGCTTCTTTCTTTTGCGTACTCACTATCCACATCAAAGTCATTTAATGCCGATACATAGGCTTTGTTATAACCTAATTTTGAATAATAACGTAGTAACTCTTTGTAATACTCTACGTCTATGAATTGTTCTGTTCCCATTGTGTTTTATATTTTTTCAAATGTTAAAAATAATCTTGAATAAGTTGTTCCGCTACTTCCAGCGTCTATTTTAATGAATATACTAATTAAATTCCCTTGGTCAATCGCTGTTCCTGATAATGCGTATTGCTCAATTGTTGCACCTGCACTAGCTTCGTAAAAAATTTCAGTTGCATCTACTGCTGGATTAGTTAAACTTTCTGTTTTGTAAATTGATAGTTCAAAGTTAGCTATATTTTCCTGATATACTACCGACTTTAATTTACAATTGAACGGTACTATGAAATTAGTAGTACTAATGCCAATTGCACCGCCCAATAATGTATGGTCTGACACACCTGTACTAGCGTTGAATATTGGTCTGTCTTGGTTCGTACCTTGTCGGTAGAATAATGGCGTTGACGCTCTAGTTACTGCAAATGCTGGCAATGATAATGTTATTAGCGCTGGGTCGCCTGAACCACCGCCTGTAGCACTAACTATCGGATTAGCTGGGTCGGTTGCGTCAACTGTTATTCCTGTTCCAGCTACTATTGTTTCAACAGTACCGCTACCTCCTGTAATATCACTAAGTTTAGCAAATCTATCTGTTTCATCATTTCTAAACTCGCTTAAATCATAGTCATTTGGGTCAAAAATAAATTCTCCATCCGCATAGAATCCTGTATATCTTAATTCCGCAAGTCTTGTAAATAAATCGTCAAAATTAGGGAATGTTTCAACACTACCACCAATATCATACACTTCAATTTCATTAATAGCATATTTAAGGTGGTCAGAGCCGTATATTTCAACGACTAAAAACTTATTAAATTCTTCCTTAGCATAGAACTTAGACAGAACAAAATCGCCTTTAACGCTATCGTTGTGCCTAAATACTTTTTCTGCTATTTTGTATATTTTTAGTGCCATTATCTTGCTTTATGTGAACGGTCAAAATTGAAATTAAATAAATATACTTCAACATTATTATTGCTCCTTACTTTAACTTTACCCCCATTAGCTTCAAATGTATTTAAAGTATAAGCACTTGGCAAAGCGTATAATATACCTCTTTCAGTTCCTGTACCTTTTGGAAAAGAAAATGTTTGTCTATAAAGCTCTCCAATTGAGCCACCTATGTCTATCCAAATATCTAACCATTGGTCTATAGCTGTTGATTTAGCTTTAAAATAAATCATTACATCTAGCCCGTCGCCATTTCTACCTGTTATTACAGGGTCTAGCTTTGTAATAGTTGTTAAAGTTGCACCGCTTGTGCTTCCTGTAACTGTTTCACCTGCCGTAAAAGAACCGACTAAGTTAACAAAATAAAGTGTATCTGTATCGATTCTTCTAACTGTAGCTGTTGCTCCACTTGTTCCGCCTGTTATAGTTTCATTTAATTCAAAATCATCTGTTAAAGTTCCAGAAACTCCACCAGCAAAATAAAACTCGTCAACATCATCAGGTCTTTGGCTTGTTACTCTTGTAGTAGCTCTATTCGGTAGTATAGTATCAACACCACCAGTTATTGAAAATGGAGACAATTCTGTATATCCACTATCTGAATAACTTGCGTATCCTGTAATTGTGCTTATAGCATCAACCGAACAACAATAATCTTTAGGAAGTCTGTATTCGGTTGGTTCTCCTAATCCTCTATCAAATTCAATTTTCAAACCATCTAACCAAATAGTATCTAAAAAACCACCAGCAGAATAAGTGAAATTAAAAGTAACTATATCGCCTTCATTAAATAATATAGCTTGAGACCAACAAGACCATTTACCATCTTTACCCTCGTTTGTAGCGGAGTCGGGTTCTGTGAATAAACTACCAATATCTTGAAAATAAAGCCCGTTTTTAAAGAAATTAAAAGTAAAAAAAGGGTCATCGCCTAAACTAGAATCGAAAAATATTCTATAAGACAAAATATAACGCCCTGTAAAAGGCGCTACAAATCCCAAGTTTGAAGTGGTATTAAATTCTGTTGTAACACCAGAATCTAAAGTTTCAATTTTTAAACTTTTTAAGCTTTTAAAATATCTACTGTCATCTTGTGTTATTAAAGCGCTTCCGCTAGTTACATTCCAAATCAAATCATCGTTAAACATTGAATTTACATTAAGTAAATTCTCATTGTATTCACTTAGCACTTGAGGATAGTATATTGCTGTTGCCATAATTTATATTAATTTTCGGTATAATACCAAATGTTAAAATCTTTTCTTTGTCCTGCTCCTACATTATTTATAAAAATTTTCTTATTTCCTGTGCCTCCAAATTGGATAAAGTTTGCTCCATAAATCGGGAAAATAGGACTTAATATATTAGCTGTAGTAGGTAAATAATCAGCGTTAGTTATTTCAAAAAAGAAATCGTTCAAATTTGCGTTTGAAACTATTGCTCCTGAGCTATTAAAGCAATACCCGCTTAAAAAAACCATTCTATTAACTTTAACTATCTTAACGCTGTATAATAGTGATGTATTAACGGTGTTTTTTGTAGTAACTGTATTAACCGTTGAGTTGTCTTCTACTATTACAGTAGAGTAACCATCATTCAATAGTGTATTAAATAATGTTCGGAACTCTAAAGCTGTATTTGCTTCGCCTGTGCCTATGGTATTTATTGCTGCTTGTAATTCTGTTTTTGTTGCCATTAATTAAAATATTAAAAAGTCATTTGCGTCAAAATCTGTATTTAAGAAGTCTCCATCCTGTATTGTAAACGACCAATTTACATCTATTTGCTCGCCTAAATTGCTTTCTACTTGTAAAAGTACAAAATTATAATTACCATTTAGTAAAACAGGCATAGAAAATTGTATTGAATTACCACTAATTACAAAAGATGTTATTTCTTGTACTAATGTATTAGTATCTGAATTATAAAGATTTAGACTTTCAAATGTCGTTATATTATAGTTAAAAATCGCTTCTCCAAGTAAAGGAATGGTAGCTAATGAATAAGTTCCTAACGGCGTTAAATCAGTATAGGCAAATATAGGTGCTATTTGATTCTCATAAACAAAAGTTTCGTCTTCATTTAGAATAGTCGTAAATTCTGCACTAAATCTATTCGTTTTCCCTTCTCTTTCTCCTGCTTTCAATTCATTTAAAACTGTTGCCCTTTCTCCGTTTAAATATAAAATATCACTAGTTAATGAATTGGCTATACTTTTAAACGCTTCTGTATTGATTGATTCTAAATAAAAAGAACTTTCAAAGTTTTGAATAACTCTTGAGCGTCTAACTTTTCCGTTTATAGTTGTGTAAATGGTTGATTCTTGCTTCTCTTCAATACCATTGTAGTAACCTAAGATTCTGATTGATTGATAATAATTTGCTAAATCATTAGTATAATTTTTATAATCAATTCTAAAACTAGTTTTTACTATTTCGTCAGTTATTATAACATCGTTTGAATAAAATACCGCATCATTGCTTAACCCTGTGAATTTAAAGTAAACCTTTTCAAAGCCCGTATCAATTCCTAAAGGTAAAATCTCATAGGCTATTTGGTAAATTCCGTTATGTTCTTGAAACGAATACAGAAAGAATTTATCTGTAACTGTATGTAATACATTTTCAGCGCAATCTATAACCTCAACTTTATAACTTTCTCCGAACGCAATATTTACCTTTGAATTACTGATTTGTAAATATTTCTCCTCAGGATGCAGAGCTATTCCACTTCCATAGAAAAATTGGCTATCCACCATTCTGTCGAATCGAGCCGTTTGAAAATCTGTATTAAGTTTTATGAAAGGGTTATCCATTTGTTATTTAACATTTCTTTGCATAATCTTCTAACGAGGTAAAAAAATCACTTGATTTTATTTGACTAATAATATCTGAACTTTTATCAGGAACACATAACCAACTTGCAGATAAATCATTAGAATATCTATCCCAAATTCTTTCGCATTCTTTTAAAGTTGCTATAAGTTTTTCTTCTTCAAATAAGGCTTTTTGTATTTTTATCAAATCTTGTACTTCATCATTTGAAAGATAATTACCTCCTGTTTTTAAACCTCCGAATTTATCTAATTTTTTCATAATATTATTGTTTTAAGATTCTAATGCAATTACTAATTCATCTACTGAGTTATAGACTACTCCATTATATTGAACTTTACTAAATAAAGTGCGGTTAGACAAAATTAAGTTATTTTTATCAAAAAACTGTATTTTATCATTAAAAATATTATATCTTCTTTCGGTAACAGTTTCAGTATCATATCCAACCTCATTAATAGTAAAGTTAATACCATTATAAGTAATCACTAAGAAATCACTTTCATACTTTTCTTCAAGCAATAAAGTTAATTCATTAGCCTTAAAATTATAGTCCAATTCTTGAGGAAATCCTTTTAAAACTCTTTCGTTGTTATCAATCACTCGTATAAATCCTTTGTCATTCTGAACCGATTCAAGTAACGCCTTATAATCAGAAAATGAACAACTAACAGTCGTATCTATTAAATTTTGATTCAATATCTTCTTAGTTGGGTCAATTATAAAATCAGCGTCTTCTTGTATTGGCTCGCTTTCATCTAAAAATTGAGTGATGCACTCGCCATTTGATTTAAAGTAAGTGTTATCTATTTCTTTACTAGCAGTAAACAAAGTAGTACTAGCTAAATACTCGCTATAATTATTCAAAATGTTTCGCTTAATTGAATAACGTAAATTTGCAAAATTATCTGAATTAAGTAGATTTTCTGCATAATTCAATCCCTCGTCTGTTCTAATTGTGTATGCTACATCAGTTAATGGATAGTTAATTTTTAATCTTCTCGTTTCGGTTAGTGTACCTGTCGTATGTGATAAAGTTAATGTACTTGGTGTAATTTCTAAAACAGTACGTGTGCTTGTATTTACTCCTGTTAATATAACCGAATCGCCCACTTTAAAACCTAATAAATCCCATCTAAATGTTTTATTGGCTAATATTTGAATACTTACTCCAGCAACCGCATTATAAGTTAATATTTGGTTTATTTCTCCTCTGCTATTCGGAGCAAGTTCAATAATTTCATATATTAAAACTTTATCATCACTATCGTAAGCAGTTGTATTACTTAATGTATTTTGTCTTCTTATTCTTTCACCATAAAATGGGTCACGTGCAAAATTACATTTTACCTCTCGGCTGTTTTCGCTTTTTAACTGAGGTACTAAAAATTTAGCTTCCGTATGTATGGCATCAATTGTATTTTCTTCGTCCTTGTCTTTCTCGTAATTCTCATAAGAAAACGCAAATTCATTTATTAAAAAACGGTCGTTTTTAGGCTTATTAAAATCTTTATCAGGAAGCGTTAAAAATCCGCCTAAATCAATATTTTGGTAATAATCCGATTCATGCCCGATAAACAACTCTTCATTACTAACCTGATAATCACTATTAAATTCTCCTAATGACTTACGAAAATCTTCTAAACTTACCGTAAACGCTTCATCCGTAATTTGTCGTATTAATTTACCATTAAAACAAGCGTTTTTATACCATTTTCCACCACTTTCAAAGTCTGGTGCGGATAATGGTAATGTGCCAATAGATTTATTAATTTGTTTCGCAATATCAATATAACGTACTGCTTTAGTTACTGAACTTATTGCTGTAGATGTGGCTGTTAGTGTAAAATCACATTTACTAAATGTTAAGAATGAACTTATTGCAGTATTGTTATAATCCACCGAAGTGGCTCTTATGGTTGCTGGTGCTTCAAACCAAATTAGAAAATATTCGCCTTGATTCAATTCAAAATTAACATCTAATTCAATTAATGATGGAACAGGGTTATTTACTGCAAAATCCGCAGTAATAACATCAGAGTAAACATCTTGCGAGGTTGTTAATGTAGTTCCATCTGCCGACTTACCTATACGAATTTCAAATATAGAACGTGAAGGATTTCCGAAAGGGTCAGAAATATCATTAAATCTATGATGGTGTATAATTGAACTATCTACTTTTAACTTTAAATTTGTCAAACTTGTCGCTGCTCTTACAAATCTTGCTTTTTCTGGTAATGTGGCAAAACTAAAGGAAGTATCAAAATTACTTAAAGTGTCCTCTATTCCGTAGCTTAGTACATTTTGACAAGGGTTAAATCTATTAAATCCAGCTCCAAGAGCCACCATATTAATTGGAGAGCCTACCGCAAACTGTCTTCTACTTTGCCCCCATCCGCTTACCTGAGTAACAGGTTTAGCTTTAAACAATACATTAACTGTATCAATCGGTGTAATTGTATTACCTTTTAAATCTTTGTCGCTAAATAAATTAACAGGTGTCTTTTCTTGACGTTTATAAACTGCTAATGTATCTTCTTGAATTAACGACAGTTCAATGTAACTGAAATCATCCGTATTGCTCTTAGCAAAGTTTAAAG
>Ga0208795_1000140_pt1 | contig 36018 bp, 51 predicted proteins | sample CB_VirMetaG_6_FD_184541 | JGI IMG/M metagenome (GOLD analysis project Ga0208795, IMG submission 184541) | Freshwater to marine saline gradient viral communities from Chesapeake Bay - CB_1508_2 Viral MetaG (SPAdes) (version 4) | ecosystem: Environmental > Aquatic > Marine > Coastal | place: USA... | reverse complement strand
ACACTCCGTTAATAGCAAGCGACATTGCTTGCATGGCGAATCATGCCTCCACATTGGCTTTTTTGCTAATACCATTTTTTTATATCAAAAGCGCCTTTATTCCTTTATTTTCGCCAGTTTGCGCTTCGTCACCCCATCCAAAATGGGGAAAATTCGGGAATATCCCCCACCCCACCCGGCGCCTCTCGCCGGTGTCGCATTCCGCGATTTTCGAGATGTTCCACGGATGTTCCACGATATCCGTGGGATAGCCATGGAATAGCTTCTGGGTTTTGTTCCACGAATGTTCCACAGTATCCATGGGATAGCCGTGGAATAGCCGTTGCTGCTTTATGCAATTAACCGTGGAATAGCCGCAGGGCCAGGATCGCCAGGCGAGCTAACCGTGGGATAGCCGTGGAATAGCTATGGGATAGCCGAAACCTGGTGAATGCGTTCACCGATCCAGCGCATGACCGGGACAGCCATGGAATTGCCAAGGGCTTTGTATCGAGGCCCGTCATAACACTTATCACCGACAAGCGTGTAGTTATCAGGGAAGCCCTGTAGTCTCTCGCACTCAACTGGCGTTAGCCTACGAACACCTAATTTCTCGCGCACATAGGACTGCTGTTGCGCCCCGGGTTCTGCCGCTAGAGCTCCTGCGTAGGACATCTCCCTAACCTCACTCCGACTGTTTTGTGCGAAGCAAACAGCAGGCGGGTCACCCTGACTCAGCATACTAGGGGATACGTTTTTACCAACTGCGCCCATATCACATGCGTTAGCATTGGATTGGAAGCTAAGAACCCATTGCCCATTGTTTACCCATTGGCTTGATCCCCACTTGCGATCAATATTCGCATCAATCGTTGGCATGACATCCGCGGCAGATTGCGCGACCAGCGTACAGGTCTCATAGTCCTGCCGCTCTGCCTCTTTTACAGTTAAGCAGCGCGCTAGCACTGGGACATAAGCGTCTATTTCTATTCGTTCGTTTCCTGTGCGACTGTACGGAGGGCCGTGTGTAAGAGGGGGGGCAGGCTTTTCCCCCGGTTCTCTGCTCGGCGCAGGATTCCCCGACAGGCTTTCGCGCTCAAAAAGTACTTGGGCGGCACGTCGCCAATCTCCAAAGTATCCGACAACGAACACACGTCTGCGCCTTTGGGCCACTCCGAAGTATTGAGCGTCAAGCACTCTGTAGGCGAACCCATACCCGAGTTCAGCCAGCGCTCCGAGGAAGGCTCCAAAATCCCTTCCTCCGTTCGATGACAAGACCCCAGGGACGTTCTCCCAAACCAGCCACTGGGGACGTTCGCGTTGAGCAAGCCTAAGATACTCGAGTGCCAAGTTCCCACGGTCATCATCCAATCCTGTTCTGAGTCCTGCGATGCTGAATGATTGGCAAGGTGTTCCTCCGACCAAAAGCTCGATTGATCCATATTCTTTCTCTTTGATTGTTGTGAAGTCGCCATGCAATGGCACGTTGGGATAGTGGTGTTGCAAGACCTTTCTGGGGAACTTGTCTATCTCAGAAAAGAATGCCGGCTCCCACCCAAGTGAATGCCAAGCCACTGTTGCTGCTTCTATGCCGGAGCAGACCGAACCGTATCGCATCGTAATACCCGTGGAATAGCCATGGAATAGCCTTTATTTTCTAGACCAGATCTCTATGGATTGGTGTGTGTCATCGCAAAAAGGACACTCAAATTCCTTCATGCCGTATTTGCCAGGCACCGTGCCGAGCACTTCCGCCTTGTCAGCCTCAAACCAATCGAGCTCGCAATGCGCCCAAAGCTTTTTGACTAGACCATTCTTGCCCATTCGGAGAGCTAAGTATTCATCTTCTACGCTCATTAGAAGCCCGTCTTAGTACTCAATCGCGCAATTTCTTTTGCGATCACTTGCTGCAACATGATAGGCAGTTGGCGCTCAAAATATTTTGGAACATGATCATTAAATATCTGACGCGCTGGAAATGTCTTTTTCTGATATCTTGACCCTCGAGCCCAGCTTACCATCAGTTTGATTTTGCCTCTTGCCTTGCCCGATTTTGTGTATCCGGTCTTGCCTATCCGACGCCAAAGCCCCCTGTACTTTTCGCCAGATCTGCCTTTGGGGATGCCACCGAAAAATCTCTCCTGCTTTAGATTCTTAGCGGTATATCCCTTTGGGATATTCCCCTGCTTAGTGACGCGCACATTCACGGGCTCTGATAGCTTTTTCTTTTTCGCCACATCCTGGCCGCCATCAACGATCAGGTGCATGTATGGCCTATCTTCTTTGTAATAAACAAAGCCATGCAAATTTCTCTTGCTTCCTGCCTTGTATAAAACGCCCCTGGTTGTCCATCCAGTTGGCCCACCATCCATATATTTAGGCATCGCTTCTTGCTGTAATTTGCGCTGCTCAATCATTGTTTTCTTGATTGTTTGATAAAGCACAAATGGTATCTGCCGCCTCCATTCTGGATCGACAAACGAATTTATTGCCTTCTCATTGATCTTGAATCGCATGTGCATATCAGTGCCTCACAAAGGGCAGCACATTGCCTTCGTGCTTATGAATAACAAGATTGCCGCTACTGAATAGCTGGCTAAGAGAGGCAACAGTATTTTTGCACCACCCGATAGTTGCTGACATAACGAAGTTAAAACAGTGCTGATCAAACTCTCTGGAAACCAGCATCTCTAAAGGATGGCCTTCCCATAGATTGTCATAGATCTCGCCATGAAACGTAGGATAGATCGCGGCTATCCATAACGGCTCCATGCGATCCATGTATTCCACGATATCTAAGTCTGCATTGAGAGCAATTTCTCGGACAGTGATATCAGGCAGAAGAAACCCAGGCAGCTCAACATGCAAGGATTTGTATTGAATTGTCACGTCCTCAAGCTTCATTGCTTCCCCTTTATGATATCCATGGAATAGCCATGGGATAGATTAGCGCCGTGGTTGGCCCAATTACGCAGCTACATGCATAGCCCCCTGCTAGCATTGGGTCTTTCGATGCCACGGCTCACCGTAGGAGTGTCGGGGCTAATTCTTATATTTTACCATCGTGACGATTTTTGGCGTCGATTTCTTTTCAACGGTGCAGGGCAGCGAATGATTTCCAACTGCGGTTCTGTACATGACCACAGCGGCGTTACAGATAAATCGTTCAGAAGTGCCATATCTACACCGAATCTCTCTGCCATTTGCATGGCCGCTTGGATAGCGACTCGAACATCATCAGTGCTGTACTTAAATGGATAGCCGCTAACTGTCATGCGACCACCGTGTATGCAATCGTCAGAAAGACAAAAAAACTCAATGCAAGAAATGCCTCATTAATCTCCACAGACTAGCTCCCTATACTTACGGAACCCGTCTCTGTCTTGCAGAGCGTGATCGATGAATTTCAGATACTGACGCTCTAAAAGAGATTGCCTGGCGATTTCTGTCCTGAGATAGACAAGCTCCATTGCCATCGCCAATTGCTGCTTCGGTGACAATGATTGCCAGTGATACTTCTGAGTAACGAATTGATCGAGCAAGCGATCATCGATTGGTTCAAGATCTAGCGTTTCCATATATCCTCCGTAGTAACAGCCCCCACTGCAAAAGTACCACAGCTAAACGCTAGCGTTTATATTTTGTTGTTATAACTAGTTGTAGCTTATTATTTCGTAATCTATGTCTGCTTCGGCTTTTCTGAGCTCTCCCCGATAATGATCGGATATTTCTTTGCGTAACGCCTTGTTTGTTTTCATCAGCGCATTCGCTTTTTCTCTCAGGATGTTCATATGGCCTTCCCCATATAACTGGGTTAACCAATCGGTAAACGCAACAGGATTAGATCCAAACCATTGATGGTGGTACCGGCATAAGCACACTGCATTATCCATGCTCCATCGAGTCGATTTCCTCGCCCGGGAATAGATATGAGCGCAGTCAGTCCCCTCGTTAAAACAATACTGGCAGCGGTGTTGATCTCTATGCCTTACGCACTTAGAAAACCAGATATCGCAGGCTTCCCTCTTAACCGCCATCGGCTTCATCTCCCCTCAGCAACTTGATCAAAACGCCGTCCGGCTCAAAAGTGATTTCCTCTTCTTCCTCGAGAGCCTCTTCCCATAACTCGCCAAATGCATTGATCTCCATGTCTATGGTGATGCCATCAGGGAAACTATCCGTATAAACATCGGTCTGCTTTGCGTTCGATAGGTTAGTGTGCGCGCCGGCTATCGTAGATGTCAGAAACAGGGCCGATCCCTTTGGTAAAGGAACCTCAATAATATTCATCATTGTCGCGGTCTCACTGTGATCCTGGCTATCTCGCCATGCTCTTTGTCATAGGTTATAACTTTTGCGCCCCGCTGAGAAACCCAGCCTCCTCGAGCAGCATAGGCATCCCTAGCGCTGAGCGTAGGATGTTGCTCCGCGATAGCACCTCCATCTTCAATTATACGTTCATGATGATAGTGGCCGGTGTGAATGTATGTGCAATTTGCGCCACCCCACATCTCACGAAACCTGGGTTCGCTAGCAAACAATTTATGAAGTTGCGCCAGCTTCACCTTATGACCATGGTGGAATCCGAGCATCGTCTTTCCATGCAAATATGCGTAGTACGGAAAGTCGTTATCAATAACCTGTAGTCGATCCTCATCAGCGAACAAATGCTTGATGTGTTTGCGTAACCAGATACTCCCAGAAATATCATGATTGCCTTCCGCTGAGACAACTAGCACTTTGTCGAATTTTCTGAGCATCATCTCAACTGCTTCAGTCATTACTGACATCGCCAGGTCAACTAGCTTGCCATAACGGGTATCGGCGTCGAGTATATGACCTGACTGCGGAGTCACGCTTAGGATTCCATCCCAGTGTAAAAAATCTCCAAGCTGGCATAGCATCCCGATCCCGGAGCGAGGTGACGCTTTGATCATGTCGCTAATTGAGTTTAAGAAAACATCCCGAGCGATATTCACATCCCAATCATCGCCCGTCTCTGCCTCATAGGCATACATGCCTAGATGGAAATCCGTAATCGTTAGGAGAGTTAATAAATTTTCGTCGCTGACTTTTGGCGCAGGTGTAGTCTTAAATCTTTTTAGGTTGCTTTGTGCAGCCTCAATACGTTCAACCAGAATCTCAAACTGCCGCTTCTCATCTGTCTGCGACTTTACCCATTGGCGTACTGGTCTGCCGTCTTCATCGTAAAACGTGGAAACGCCCTTGATCTTATGCCCGTCTGGCACCGGGTGAACCCAATCGTGCTCCCTGCTGTATCCGCGCACTTGAGCCTTTTGCCTAATGCCAACGAGCACGTTTTTTACAGCGTTACGGGTGACCCCGATTTTTTTGGCAGCTTCCGCTTGAGACAATCCTTCTACTAAACAAAGCCTCACGCATTTCAACTGTTTTTCTGTAGAGCAAAACTCTAACAGCGGATGATCCATGCTATCCCCCTTTGATTTGCATGTACTCCGAATCTGCTGGGCATGTCAGCGTTACACCACAATCTAGCGCCCATGCCATAACCTGATCCATGAACTCGCACATTTCACCAGGTGATAACTTGCTGGTGCCGCGCACTTGTCCCTCAATCACCGTGTTATTACAGTAGATATCCTCTGTCCCGAGAAATTTGTTTTTCAGCATAAGCGCCATGCGCTCTTTGTCTATGTCTGCGCCTCCTGCCGTGAAGTGAGCAGCCATTTCTTCGCACCACATCCACCACAGCGCATTCTGACTTTTTGATCTCTTGCCAGAGTACCTAGACACCTTCCATTGTACAGGGTATTCCCAATTCCATTCACGCTCTAAATATTGCTGAAAATAGCGAACTCGATCCTCTAATTGATCTTTGCTTTTGACCAACCAAAACTCAGCCACGTTTTGCTTCCAATATTTTGTCCTGATACTGACGCCAACGAATGCATACTCTGCCGCATTTCGGGCATTGCTCGTACTTCGTTACCACTTCTTTGTTTTTTGTTTCCTCTCTGGAAACAGTCATCGCCCCGCATGAACACTGCATTATTCGCTCCTCGTCTCATGGTCAATCATCAAGTCGATGTAATGCTTGGCTTTGCGGAGATCCTCCACGCCACCCTTGTCCTTCCACCTTGAAACGTACTTGATCACCGCGTGCTCGCAGATGCCTAAGCCGTTCTCTAGCGCGTACTGTAAGGGCTGAATCTTGAACTGCTTGTAGTGATCCCCGCCAACTTGATGATCCCAACTGCTCATACTTCCTCCACTAATACCGTCCTTCCATCAGGACGTTTCTTAAAAGTCTGACCCCCGTCTTCCCACAGCTTAAACGTGCCCTCAAAAGGCGCATGTCGCTGCTTCGCCACCACTAGCTTGAATCCTGGCTCTTCCAGTAACTTGGTTTCTTTCTCGTTGAGGGGCATGCCCATCTCCGCGGCTTCTGCTAAACGAGCTCGTCTCTTGTTGTGCCAGCAGATAAATAACATGTGCGCCTGATCAACAATCGTGCCGCCTCCGCGAACATCAAATCGCGTTGGCAAGTATTCGTCGCCCCCAGACTGCGGCTTTCTGACGTGATGAACGACAGCGATATGAACATCCTTGGCCTCTGCCATACCTATCAACTGGTTGCAGAACAACCGCTCCCGCTCAATGTCGTCAGTCACCCCGCAGAACTGTAGGTTATCGAGAACAATAAACTTGCATCCCCTGTCAGCCATTGCAGCGATTGCACCCAATGCCTCCAGGGGCTTAACGCCACCGAGCGCCCTGTACCAACAAACTTTGTCCTGCACCCAGTCATAGAACCGCCTGGCGTAGGCGTGGGATATTCGATCAGATCCAGCGGCTTGCTTGCACATCATGAACGCCTGATCCTCGAGCTTCATCTCAAAACTGGCTATCCCCACCGTTGCGTGACGCGCAACATGTAACGCCACTTGGGATATACATGTGCTCTTCTTGTGTCCGTTGATGCCACACCAAAGACTGACCGCACCCGTATGCATCCGTACCAGATGATGCGTATCAACCCACGGCAGCGTAAACCCAGTGAGATTGCCTCCACCTTCGACCCGGGCTAGGAACTTATCCTCAAATGCGTTGATGCCGACCACATCAGCCGCTTCGCTCCTGGCGAAGATTTCTTGCAAGTCCTTGTCGGTAAAATCAAACCTTCTTTCCTGTATCACAATTCCCACTCCCGTATTTCATCTTTTTGTTTTGGAAAGACCGATCTCCATCCGCACTCAATCGCTTTATCAACTGCATCGCGTTGAGACTCCGGGTCACAGCCCTTCAGTTTGTTCGCCACCAAAGTCAGCGCTCTCTCCGTTGTCGGAGCCTTAAATTTCCTCCTGTACTTAACCCAGTTTTTCCACGCCTCTGGATCGACTCCATCAGGCACTTTGCGACTATGTTTTTCCTTTGGTGGTTCTTTTGATGGTTCTTTGATGGTTAGATTACCAATATTGGGTGTATCCATATGCCCAATATCGGTAGAACTGATATGCCCGATATCGGTAGAACTGATAGACCCAATATCGGTAGAAATGAGGAGCTCATACAGGGTGCTTTTTGAGTACCTTCGAGTCTTCTTTAGCAGACCACATTGCTCCAACGACTTCAGCGCTGAGGCAACGGTCTTCTGGTTAGCGCAACTACGCGCACAGATATCCTCATAGGAGGGCCAGCACTGATTGTCCTCATTGGCGCGATCTGCCAACGCAATCAGAATAGCTTTCTGCGTGCTAGTAATGCCGCTGACCATATTCAGCGCCCAATTGATTGCCTTAATGCTCATGCTGGATGAATCTTAGTCGCTTCTTCTATGACCTTAGATACAAATCCATTGCCCTCTGAGACCCTCCGGAGAGCGTCTCTGAAGCGTTCTTTGTCACCCCTAGAGGGTACCCTACCAAGAGCCCTATCGTGCTCCCAGAGCTCAATGACGAACTCGTCAGCGGTGCTTTGCGATACTCGACGCCTGGACTCCTGCCTATAGTGGGTTTCAGGATACAAATCGTCGTAGTTTAGGTTAACTGCGTCCAGAACCTCAGTGGCACCGCAGCCGGCCTTACAATGTATTAGAACTACGCCATCGGCCTTTTCAGTGATATGCAAACTAGGTGATCTATCTGAGTGTGCTGGGCATACCGCAACCCAACGTCCATCCCCCAATTCTTTGTATTTTTCTACCCTGTTGAGAAGCTTTTCAGCCGTCATTTACGCCCCCTATGCGTGATATAATGGATAACCCTCCACCCCCGTGGACTTGCCCCCGAAAGGGGGCTTTTTTTAATCTTCCTCCCAACCAAAAAACGTCCCCAGGTCTATTCCCATCGCCTCACACAATGCTTGGATCGTATGGGCTTTAAGATTAGGCTGTTGACGCCACCTGACAAGTTGTTGCGGCGTGCAGCCGACTCTCCTCGCCATTTCAACGCTAGAGATATTCTTGCCGTCTTGCAGGGCGCACAGACGTTTACCACAGTCAAAATATTCCATCAAAACGGAATATCCTCCATTGAGGAGACAGTCTCTGCTTGCCGCGGCCTTGCGCCAGACGGGCTAGCTTCACCCTGTTTCGCCTGACTAGAGATGCTCAGGTATTTCTGACCATTCTTGTCTTCTTTGAGCCAGGCAGAAAGCCAACGATCCTCGCCCTCTACATTGATACTGCCCTTGTAATCTGGCTGCTTATCGTTTTGCTTCTTATCATTGCGAAAAAGCACTCCGCGATTAGTGTTGTCATAGTCCATTTGCCACCTCCTTCCGTGCAGCGTTCATTTCATTAGTCTTTAAATAAGACCTCTCAGCGGTGGTGAATACACCCCCTTTAGTCGGCGCCAAACCAAACAGCGCCTCCCTGGTGTCGTTGTCGAGCTCCATATAGCACTCAGCGACCCAAGATACGTCATCCTTTTCTATGCCCTCTTTAATAGCGATTACGGATGCCCAGTTCTCTCTAACAGCGTGGAGATGATTGGCAAGTTGCATTCCTCGCTGTTCATATGCTTTCAGCTTGCTCTCAATCTCTTCGTTAATAGCCTGATTGGTGATGGCGTTAGCCACCTCCTCAGCACTAGCATACTCCGTCCCGGCAAACCCGCATGCGCTTAAACAGCGCCCAATGGCACTAGTCTCGCAGTTTTCGAGGGCGCTGGTGCGATTGATATTGCTGGAAGACCTGAACTCCTCTGCGAAGCCGGTAGCGCGTACCCTACCAGATTCGTCCTTTATTATTGCCTTGATCACCACACATTCTGCGTCCAGGCTAACAATCTCTGTCTCAATCGACCAATCCGGCTTTGCTTCAATAAACTCAGCAACTCGAGTGCTAATGAGTTTATATTCTTTTCCGCGGATATTAACGGTTCCGCTCATATTCACCCTCCATTATCAATTCAACAACTTCTTCTGCATTTAGAACTGCGCGCCCTTGGTAAGTGCATTCTTTGATGTCCAAAGTGCCGACTTGGTGCAGCCCACGCTCACCCCAGAACTCATGGGGTTCAACCTCCTCCTCATATGTATACTTTGTAGACAGGTCATGCGCTTCCACCGCTATCCACACAGTATCTTCATCTGCATCTAAAATAGGACAACCGCGGTATTGAGTCAGAGCCTCATCAATGCGGCCCCTTAACTGGACAGTCACTAACATAATCACCTCCCCGTGAAACCCAAGGGGAGTGTAATCTGAAATGATTATGAGCGGTTATATTGTTTGGTTATAAAAACCTAGTAAGACCAAATAGCAGGAGTCGGACGATCATAATCCCAATCGAGATGAATGAATCTCCCTTCCCCTTTCTGATTGACACCGATCCTCGGGCAACCATGGGCTATGGCAACCTCAAGAAGCCTATAGGCATCATCCCGGGACACGCCAATATCTATTGCCTTGCCGGTACAGTGAGCTCCAGGCTGTTGCTTCTTGGCTTCTATGGGATGGTCAACGCAGCGGTACCCGCTGGTCACAGGCATTGGCCCAAACTCTCTGCGAATTGCGTTGAGGATGTGCAGAACTTGCTCATCAAACTTATATTTCCCGCAGTGCTGGCAGGATAGCTCTTCTACCGAAAAATAACTCATTTGTCTCTCTGAACGCCCTTGGCTTTTTCGTATGTTCGCATGGCACCCAACCCAAGCATGCCCATCAAAACTGGCATCATCGTCTCTAAATCGACCAGGGGCACCTCAATGTCTGAACCGTTGAGGCGCAATATAAGATTGCCGACAGGAGCAACCAGGAAATTACAAGCCATCCCCAGCACACAAACCCAAGCAACAGCAGGGCGCCAGCCAGCAACAAACAAAGACTTGTGTGCAGCTTCTGTTTTATTGACTTCCAACTGCGACTTAGCAAGCTCATGAGCGTGCCTCTCTGACATGGTGGCGATTTCATGCGCCAGGCGATTGCGCTCATCGGCATCAGGAATGAATTTATCAAGCAGGCTGGATACAGGGCCAATCAATAGATCAATCATGCGGATAGCGCCACTCAGGATCGCTTGTAGAAGTTACAGTGCAGGATGTCAAAATCAGAGCAAGCAATACGGCTTTCACTTATCGGCCTTGCCATCTAATTTGGTTTCGATAGCATCCAGCTTATCAAAGAGCCTCTGCATATCCTGCTTCCATTCTTCCCGCTTGAGATACTCGCCAGCGACAGACACCTCTAGCTTGCCAACTTGATAGTCAAGACTCTTAACGGTGTCCCACATACTTTTAAGCAACAGCGCGTAGGCTCCCGCACCAATGGAAATGATGGTGTTTATAAGAGTCTGATCCACAACTATCTCCATAGCTCCTGCCACACCTGCTTCGCGGCTTTCTTGGCTTTCTTAAAACGTATTCTTGCGTCTACGCGAACGGTATAGAAAAAACCATCAACACGGGTAATAGCAGTGCGGATATCACCGCGTACACCAGCAATAACTCTAGCCACTTCTGCTCTGAATGTCTCACGATCCATCTCGCTAACCTTGAATGAGCGTTACTGTACCAAAAATGATTGCGCCCATAACGAGAACGCCTATAACCACTATTGTACTATCGATTAGGAATCTTTGCCGCCGCCGCTGCTTATAAATTGCCTGCTCCCGTTTCGCCTTAATCTCCCGTCGGAGCGCTATCATTTCTTGATATGTCTCTGTGCCATACGCCCAGATAATCAATTCCCTGATTTGCTTTTCCTGCTCCTCTAGCTTCTTTTTGGCTATGACGCTATTAAGCGCCTGCTGCTCTACGGTCTCGCCTTCAAATAGCTTTTTAAATAGCGGCGGGTTTTCTGCTTCTCTCTCAGCCTGCCTAATATCTGAAGCGAACGAATAGAAAGCACCCAGCTTTTGAGCTACAGCCTCAATCTCTGCCCCTCTCTCTACTAATGCCTGGATGCCCTTGAACGTAGTCGAGGCCATCGCAATAAGGGACAGCGGCTCCATCAGTCATTTACGCCTCATCCGGTACGGGCAACTCAATGCCTGTATTTAAGTCTACTGGTGGGTCATTAGGAGGATTCTCATCCCTGCAATGAGCCGTATGCCGATACAGAGAGAACAGCATTTGCCGCAACTCTAAATATGTTGCAGAGCCAACTACTTCTCCGGTGTCCATATCGAGCAGGTCAAACGGAGTGCTGGCGGTATCTGCCGTGTATTCGCAAGAGCAAGCACTGCACGGCCCCTGTGGAATAACATTTCCATTAGCATCAATAAGTGCGTATTCCTCATTAAATCGTATTGATGGGGCAAGCCCAGATTGCTCATGCGGATTATTAATAATAATGTCGCTGACTCGGGTATAAATTTTTGCGTCTTGCTCTTTGTATAACATCAAGAAATCCTCGTAATGTGCGGCTCTGTCCAAACATAAGAATATGAAGAAAGCGCCGGCAGGTAAGTTGTATGCAAACAGGGATTAGATGAGTGGCACCATGTGCTTGATCTTTGGCTAGTGTTGGTTTGCAAGATCAATAAAACATACGGATATGTTGCATTGACCGTAAACTGATAAGCGGTGGCGCCGTTCATAGCTATATAGTTCCATGAGGTGCTACCGTTAGTTGGGGGAATTGCGTTAGCTACCTGCTTGTAATCAGTAGATGATCCCGTCGCTTTTGCTCCTGTATACCCCCTGACTACAAGTTGTTGAGCCGCATATCTTTGAGTAATCACGCCATTCAACAAATAAGTTCCAGCCTCTAAATATCCAATGTATAGCGTGTTAGCAATTGCCGCGTTGCTCGTTGAGGTAGACCTTACACTCGTATGCTGAACGATTGTCCCTGCATCAACAGTTGATCCGGTGCCTGTGCCGCCGCCCATCGTTCCAGTGTGATGCACACGGCTTTCGCAATAAATGTTATTGAGGATTGATCCCGCCTCATACCACCACCATTGATCGCCAGCAGTCCACCAGCTTGAAGTATTCCCTGCCGTCATCTCTACTTCAGATTGAGGATGCCCCATAACGCACCCGCGATAGAGGTAAAGGTTTCTCTGAGAATTAGCGGCTGGATTTATTGGGCTTATTGCATTCAGCCCCAAACCGTTAATCGTATTATTACCTGTAGTGCTTCCATAACGCGCATATCCCTTGTGCTGTTCCCGCACCCATACGTCATTCATGCTGATCTGCGAGTTCCAAGTGGTGCTTGTAGGATTACGCATCCTGTTAAAGCCTTGGCCCAAACGTATCTGACCTGTAAGCGGGATGTTATACGCCACGCTTCAGTTCCTCTATCTCAGCACGCAACTCCTTGATGGATTCAATCAACAGCGGAACCAGCCGAGCATAATTTACTGTCTGGTAGTTTTCGCCAGAAATAGAATTGCCTTTCCCGTCATCATCAATCGGCGCAAGGTGAACAACCTCTGGCATGACCTCAGCAACAGACTGCGCTGATACGCCTACTTGTTGCTCTTTGCCCTCATACCCAAGCTCTACAGCCTTGTCATTGTGGGTGTAGTAGAAGGTCTCGATGGCGTCCACTTTGTCTAGGGCATTTTCAATCTTTCCGGTTTTTTCCTTTAGCCGCTCGTCAGAGTAATAGGCGTAAACGTCGCCCGTGGCTAAGAAATCACCCGTAACCCTGCCGCCTGACGCATAGGTGTAAATCTTCTCTGCGCCGTTAAAGTACATAGCGGTCTTATCGGTATGTACTCCGTAGAAAAGCCAATGGTTATGAACGTCATTAAAGATTCCAGTACCACTAGCACCGTCGTGCATAAACACCGCGCGGCTTTCAAGAGAGATGCCTGACCAACCTCCTTTTCTTCCATCAACTCTAAAACTTCCATAATTACCTAAGTCTGACGGATAAAAGTGAGTTCCTGCACCCGAACTTGGAAAATAAAGCCCGTGGCCGGCTGTGCCTTGTAACCATGTGTTTAATTGATAATACGACGTGCCTTGCTTGTTGAGAATGTTAGCGCCTTCAATGCCGTCTACTTGGTCAGCATTTGTTGCCGTTGCCGCGTTGCCGGTACAGGAAGCGGATGAACCCGTAATGCTGATACCCCACGTCCCGCTAGCGTTCCCGCCTGTGCGCGTGGGTACATTAAGAGAGGTACGGAAGCTAGCCCCGTCGGTCTTACGGATGTAGTCGTCGTTGGACGAATAGAAGATAGTATCGGACGTACGGGCAGAGGACGCGTGCCACATGTTGAGGTAGTGAGCCTTGAGGTAATTGTCGCCAGCATATATCTGTACGCTTGAGCTATATACGGTGTCCCCGCTGTGCCATACAACAGGATACCAAGCGTTAGAAGCGTTGCCCGAATTAACATCTACTTGGTCAGCCCATGTAGCCGTAGCGGCGTTGCCAGAGATACTACCAGACGACGTGATGTACCCAGCGCCATTGGTTAGCTGGTTGTTGTTCGTCGGGATCGTGGGCTTGTTCGACAGGTCGTTATAGCTACCGCTGAACGAAGACGTACCGGCACCGATGAAGGACCGGATAGCCGCCCCGTCACTACAGAAGCGGATGTAGTTGTCGACGCTGTTGTTGATGCGGAACGCTATGCCGCCGCTGATGGTGGACTGGTTGGCGTAGCTAGACCGGAACAGTCGGGCATGGAGGTCAGCCGATGAGTCGCGCTTAGCCACTGTACTACCCGTAGCCGCCTCGGTACCGCCGCTGTTGGTGATGTACCCTTGGCTCGCATGGTTGCCCCATCCGTATGCTGTGTCCCAATTACTACTATTGTAGCCCGTGGCAGTGATGGAACCAGTGACGGCTATGCCGGAGGACGTGGTTGTTAACTTTGTCGATCCAGAATATTGTAGCGCCGTCGCACCGCCGCGAACCCACGTCGTCATCCACTGGTTGTCTGTATCGTTATAGATACCACAGTTAGTGGCACCGTCAGACATAAAGACCCAATTGGTACGAATGGCGTAGCCTGCCCATGTAACTCCACGATCGTCGTCTACTTTGATCGTGCCGTAGTTGTCTGTGGCTACATCAACGTATTGAGCGCCACCGCCTACGCTAGACGATGAGGCGTAACCTGCGCTCGCATGATTTCCCCAGCCGTAAGCTGTGTTCCAGTTCGATACGTTTGTTGAGGTAAAATCACCCGTATGCCAAACCGTTCTCAGAGTGCCAGAGATATCAATCTCTAATGCGCCGCCTGACGCTTTCTTTAAATCCCAATTTCCCCACGCGGCGTCTAAGAAACCAAATTGAGTGCCGGTTCCGTATATTTGGAACATCATTGCACTTTCAGAGTCTCTCATCAAAAGTCCGGCCTGATTGCCGGTAGAGGTTCCGTTGATTACTAAGTTGTTAGTATTGAGGAACGTCCTAGAAACGTAACCACTCAATGAGCTTGCAGAGGCATAACCAGCCGACGCATGGTTGCCCCAGCTATAAGCAGTGTTCCAGTTGCTAATATTTGTTGAGCTTATTCCGCTAGCCGCAGATGCGCTAAAAACGGGGTCTGTCTCTGTGTAGCTAGTGAGATAACCAGAATCATTAGTCCACTGGCTGATATTCCCTGATTTGTTTGTCAGGGTGTCCGTTGACGATGCAGTGATGTATGCACCCAGATCGCTGATCTGAGATTCGGTAACTGATAGCGCGGCTTGATGCTGGGTTACATTGCTTTGCGCTATTCGCGCATCAGCAAACGTACCTGATTGAATATCCGAGGCTGTTAATGCCCTAGTCTCTGCTTGGTTGCTAGCATTGCCGATAAACACGTTGCCATTGTTTAAGTTAGCAACCGCATTAGCTCGACCCGCACCCATGACAGCAATAGAGCCTGATGCCGCGTTTACCTTTAGAACGCGCCCAAAGTTCTGAATCAGCCCAGACTCTCCAGTGGGGGCCGTAGTCGTTAGTGCGCCAGCAGTAGTCGACACATAAACCGTGTCGCCTGCTGTAAAAGCGGAAGTATCAAGACCCTTAACAACACCAAGAATAACCACGGTGCCTTCCGCGCCATTTGCGATCGCAGAAGTGGTCATCCCAATAGCAGGCATTTTTGCTGAATCATCTGCATCAGCAGGCGCTATCGTGATGTTATTGCCGCTGACTCCTGTTTGATAAACAGGCGTACCAATAGGGATAGAAGCTCCTGATTGGTTTGTGCAGTTGACCTCTACATGATTAGAGTCAATGGTTAGTTCGTTATTGACATCATCATAGGTTAAATCGACACCCAAGCCAGCTTGCAACAAGGTGTTGACCTCATCATCTACTGCCTCACTAAAATCAGATACCTGAGTGCTAGAGATCGTCAGCGCCGCCTCATGTTGAGTAACGCTAGACTGAGTGATATTTGCGTCTGGGACATTAGCCCAAGTTACGGAAGAGGTTAGATCATTAACCTCTGCGCCGCCCGATTCGGTGTCATTAACCCATGCGGTGCCGTTGTACTTGAGAATATCGCCATTCTGTACGCTAGTAATCGTAACGTCAGACAGATCATCTACCGCAACCGTTTCTAGCTTGTCAGATAACGATGCAACAATCTCAACAAAGTTATTATCTACTTCTGCATTAGTAAGGGGCGAACCCTTATTGGTTACGCCCGTGGCTGTAGTTTCACGAGTTGTAATCGCCATAAAGATTCGCCCTTGCTATATTAGGATGCAGTTAAGGTAATAACCCAAGTCACAGACATCGTATCGTCTGCCTGTTTTCCAATGGCAGGAAATACTACGCGGCACAGCATTGTCCCTGAAGTTGACGCATTAAATAACGCGGCTTCAGTAACCGTCCCTGTAGACACGCCGGTGCCAAAAGACGCAATATAGGTAATTGTATTGCTCGAGACAGTTGTGCTGTCTAGTGACTGCCTGGAACCTATCAGAGTCTCTAAGTCAGTATCCCCAGCAGCAGCCGCAGTTGTGCCAGAGCCCAAGCCCATGTGCGACATGACTGCCTCAGTAGTGCCTTCCATGCGGTCACAAATAAAATTAAGCCCAGCGGATACCACCAGGTTTTCTTCGTGCCGCTCTTCTTTGACGTTGCCATCCTTGTCTTTGACAGTGATGAACACGTCACCTTTCAACTTCAAACTATCTTCCATAACTCACCTCAGAAGGTTCTGGCTACTCCGACATAATCCTCAGAAAAATAAGTAATGTCGCAATAGTCTTGGTTAAAGATGGTTCCAGAATCGGTTATTGCGCCGCCATCTGAGGCCACCTTGGTAAATTGTGCGGATTGACTCTCAGCAACGCTAACTCCGTCGCTCGTACTCTTGAAAAAGCTAGCCGTCTGATCGTCGCCAACAGCGGCCCCATTGGAGTCATCTGTCGCATTAATTGTATCAGATAGGGTCTTGTCAATCGCGTAATTCTGGGTATCTGTAAGCCCTGCGCTATTCTCTAGATGCTTGATAAAATCGATTACATTGCTATCTGTAAGTGTTGCGCTATCCGCAACAGCCTTGCCTAGCGAAATAACGTGAATATCCGTTGATCCTAGCGAATCAGCAAGCCCACGGGAAAACGCTACCGCATGTGCATCTGTGATCGGCACATTGTCCGAAAACGCTTTACTGAAGGCTCTCGTTATTTCATCGGTAAAGGCCGCAGAATCACTTGCATTTTTGCCAACCTGCGCCGTTTGATCGTCTGTCACCGCAAAGGCATCTGCCTGCGGCTTGCTCATAGTCTTGAGTGGTGTGTCAGTTACAGCAGGAGAGTCAGTTAACGCTTTCGCAAACGCCTTAACGTCAGCATCGCCTATGTCTACATCATCAAGGGAATTCTTGCCAAATTGCGCCGTTTGATCGTCCGTGATTCCGAGCGCATCAGATGCTGCCTTTGAGAAAGATGCGGCCTGGCTGTCTGCAACGGATGGCGTATCTGAAAGCGCTTTCCCAACTGCCTTACTCTGCGAGTCCGTTATCCCAAGAGCATCGCTAAATGTACGGATAAGTAAGAAATAACCGACCTGTAGAGTGTTAATTGCAGGGCGTAATGAAACTATCGCCGCGATAGCCCTGCGAGCAACAGCGGTATCAATAAACGGCCTAAGTGACGTAATGCCAGCCTTGGCTCTGCGACTTAAAATATCCGCAATAGGACGCAGACTTTTAATTGTCTGCTTGATTTTGGGCATTAGAAATCCTCGCGGATTACTATATCAATCGGCTCGTATACGGTTTCTACAGTAGAATCTGCCAGCGTCAACTCTACTTCACCCTCATAGCTTCCCGCCCGTATTGTCGCAAGCTCACCGCCATCCAGCGAAAAATACAACTTTCCTTCTTCTAAGCTCGATGCAATATTTGCAGCCACAAGAGTAAATTCTAAAGTTTCAGATCCTTTTCTACGCACCTTTAGACGCGCCGAGCCACCCGACACATTAATGGCTGCCCCGGTATCTTCCCGCGTAACCGTGATATAGATTTGCGGCCCAGTGTCGCCTTGCACTAAATATATGGTACTCACCAGACAATAGCCTCCAAATCTTCCTCAGTAGTTGCCGCATCTATTTGGCCCCGCAATATTCTACCACGCTCATGGCATTGACTTACATGATCGCTTAATGCCTGGCCTATTTGCTTCAACTCTGTAGCGGTAAAAGTCTGAGTTGTATTGTCTGCAAGCGTCCAGACTATGCTCATATTGTCATTAAGCATCGCAGCCTGGACTCCAGCCTGTATTCGCATTTGGCTATCTTGATCACATTGGAATATATAACTGCCCCAAGTGAATGTAGAAAACTCTGCGGCGGCGCGACTTGCCTTAATTCTTATCCACGCATCGGCCTTGGCATCTTCTATATCTAGCGTCCACTGGCCTGCTTCATAGTCAAACTGGTGCGAGGCTGATGGCTTTTCGGGTATCTCCACAGGCTCCCCGTCACTGATATAGTGATTTAACGTAACTTCAATATCGCCTGTGTAATCCAAATAATCACCGTCTGGCGGCTCTATTGCATTTCGCGCACCCTTGATGATAGCCGTGATGCGGCCTTGCTCATACGCAATGAAGCACGCCTTAATCGGCGCATCGTCAATATCGCTAATATCGTTCATCGTCTTGCCCCTAGCAGGCTGATGTTAGCGTCTTGAGCCCTCCACCAGCCTGTTGCAGATGTTGTTTCTCCTGCCACTTGAATGGTTAAGAAAAAGTAACGAGTTCCTGTCCAGCCATCTATAGTTCTTGACACATTCAAGGAAGGTGGAGCCCCTTTTCTGGCGTTTAACTGGACTGCCTCCACTTCTACAGAACCGGAAATGGTTGTGCTATTTGTCGTGTTGTATCTCAACCGCAACACTGCCGCCGCCCAATCGCCGCCCAATCCAGAGGACTGAAGATCAGCCAACGCCAAACAAATTACCTTGTCAGGCGCATTTGTTCCAAAGTTAGCCGCCAATGTTGATGAATTAACGACAGTCTCAACGCCATTTGTTGTGTATGCTGACATCGCGCCATATTGAACTGTAAGCGGTACTGTTACTGCCTGATTAGCTATCTGTAATGTATCAACAGACAGATCGCGGATGTAAGTAGAGGCGTAGGACGGATCAATGACAGGTGGCGTTTTGGATACTCCGACTTGGTGCCATGTTGTAGCAGAGCCACCTGATACCGTGCCGAATTTGGCTATGGCATAGACATACGGATTACCTGTGTAGCTTGGATAATCAATTTTTGCCACTCTGAACGCTTGGCTAGCCGCCGCATTAGGCGACCAAAGCGAACCGCTTACAGTGTATGAAGTGAAGGTGGTGCCGTCTGATTTAAAAAAGACAAGTTGCCCAAATCCAGACGCGCCGTAAAAATCCGCGTAAATATATAACGGCTCATTTGGGCTTACTGGAATAAGTCGTTGGCTTGCAATGTTTTCGCCTGCGTCCGTATATGCTCTGCCTAGAGTGGTATTAACTGATACGGTGCCGGTTGTATCCCATCCATCAAGCCCATTAACAAAACTGCCGTTATATAGAAGATTATTGCCTTCAGATGAGTGTACGCCACCAGATGACAATATGACGTTGCCATCACCATCTAATATTTCAATTCCTGATGCCCGGAATGGTGTGGCGTTGCTGGCATCAAAATACATGTAGTTACTGGATGTTCCGATATAGAACTTTGCGTCCTGGCCCCCGGAACCATCTGATTCGTTGCCGATCCAAAATCCATTGCCAGCAGTGCTAGGAGAGGTCTTTCCTTGGCGAATATGCATGCCATCCGCGTTAGCAAGATTGAAATACCCAGTGGTAATCTGGTTGGCAACAAGCTCGCCTATGCTTGCGAACTGCATGTAAACGCCAGCGTCTAGGGTTGTGGTTGTACCATCAGGCAGCGTGACGTTAGTGGCGGTTGTGTAAACAACAAATGGATATACAACTGTCTGCCCTGTAATCGCGGTACCAACCGCAAATTGACTAGCGTTGACAATAAATGCTGATGTCGGAGTGCCGCCCTGTCCTATGTCGTCAGATATGAGGGCATAACCAGCTACATAACCGTCTGTATCAATCGCAATAGAATATTGAGCCCTAACACCATCGAGCTCATTCTCAATGACAGTAATTTGCCCTTGGGTTGTCGTATCAAAATAATCGAAGTTGATGATGCCGTCAGCAAAATCATCAGATGCTAATTGCAAAGTCGTTGCTGGATTGTTGCTGGCTGCAACCCATCCCGCTGTATCTGATGTAACACTTTTATTGCCGCTAGTATCTACAGCCCTTATCCAGTACCAGTAATTTGCAGTTCCTCTGGGTCTTGGGTCTGTGTAGCTTGTGCCAGGCGATCTGCCAATGCTTACAGCATTAGCTTCTGTTGAATTAGTAGATCTTTTAATCTCCACATATGCAAAATCAGAATCCGCGGGATTAGTCCAAAATAGATCAACCTTTTGCAATCCACCTTGAACCGTAAATGACGTTGGATTCGCTGGTGGAGTTGCATCACCTACAGCAGTAAAATTAGCACTAACCTCACCAGATCTGACTCCAAGTGTATTTACGGCTTTTAATTTGGCGGTATACCCCAAGCCAGATGTCAGACCATTAATCCGCACAGCAGTTGCTGTAGTTTCCTCATAAAAAGTTTGATTAGTGAAGCTAGGGATATTGCCTGAAACAATTACCTCATAATAAGAAACAAAAGCATCATCACTGGCAGTCCAACTCAAATTGACATACGAATTGATACTTCCATCTGATAGCACTTCAGCACCAGGGGTGGCGCTAAATGAAGTCGGGGCATCAATGTCAAATGGGTCAGGCAAGTCCGTATCAACATAGGTTGATTCTTCTGAAGCCGGGTCATATGCATATAGAGTTGAATCATACTCAACACATTGCAATTTAACTGTGCCATCGTAATTTAAGCTAAGCTCTTCTACTTGAAACGGCTTTTGTATCCAGCCAGGAGTATCATGCGTGATAGTAACAACATCGCCAACACGAACGTCCATGCCTTCTGACGTTATGGTTAAGGCAACTCTCAGAGCATTCCTAGAACGCAAACAGAATATGCGCGCGAAGTCCCGGGCGGCGTAAAAATCGGTGATGTACTCTAGGTCAATCTCGTCTACCAGAACCTCATCATCATCTTCCGTTAAAAATGTCTCTTCATACGAATCACCATTTCCATCGAGATCTGCTGCAACGGGCCATATGGCCTGATCCGGCTGATACTTTGTTTCTGGGTTTGGAAACTTGCAAATGACTCGGTTAAACTTATCTTCTTTTTTCTCTGATTGGATTGATAGCCCATCGAGAATCATGTGTTCTGTTATTCCGAGCGAATAGTCAAAAGAATCAACCGCCTGATCAATAAAAAGACTGTATTTGCCATTTTGATATGGAAGAAATCCTCTGCAACAGAGAAGCATTTTTTCTAGGTTTTGGAATATCGGATCATCTGTATCAACAACAGCATTGCATTTAAATAACTGTATTGACCCTGGCGCGCCTGAGTATGGCGTTACAGTAAAATCTTCAATATCCTCCGCAGCGATATTGAATGATCCTTGAGTGGTAGAACTAACTACAAAATCTAAATTGGAATCTGGCAGACCTTTGCCATACCGCTCGTTTCGTAAGTAATCCAATATGCAAAGAGCAGGATTGTCAGACCACCCTGTAGTATTAGTTCTTGGGTCATAAACCTTTTTGCCTCTAACTAGGGCTGTAATATCTGGAATGCCTGAGAACGCATCTTGATCCCACTTTAATCGAATCGCAATATAAGCAATGCCGCTCAGAGTGTAATCGTTATCGTCTAGTGGATCTGTTGGCCCCCACTTAGATGTCGCAGACAATAATGTGCTTGCTGCTTGAGTGTCAGTGCCAGTAAAGGTTTGATAAGAATACAAGCCAGAATACCGGCTGTCAGTGATAGGACGATCATCTATTTCAATATTAGTAATAGATTGGATTTCGCCCTCGCATAGCACAAGCGCAATATACAGATAATCATTCTTGTCTCCACCTTCTACATGAACGAAAACCCTAGTACCGCCAACACGTCTCTCACCATAGATAACAGGAATAGCTTCTATATTGGATTCTTTGTTGATTAAGACGCCTGACATCGCGTCTGCGGCTTTCTTTGCAGCTTTCTGTGCATCTCTAGCCGCTTTGTAGGAAAGACCTCCAGCAACAACCGCAACAACTACTGCGACAATAGTCCAAAATGGCATTACCCGCTTCTCCCCCAGCGCAAATCTTTTGTCTGCACATGCGCGTATTTCATGCCCAAATCATCTGGAAAGAATGACTGCTGACTCTTTAGGTTGGTTCTTCTGCACCTTACCTTATCAAAGTCGGCCCAATGGCTCGCACAAGTAATTGCAATGCCGCTTTCAAAGCCACTATCAGCGATATTGTAACTAGTGATTTTGCCGCTGAAGAATGTAAACACATCGGCAACACTACCATTAGCATTCATTAATGCACGCCTGATCAGGATTGTTGCTTTGGTAGGGCTGTTATTCAAAAATGCAGCGATATATGTCTGTTGAGGATCAGATCCCGTTAATGTAATAGTTAACTCATTTACCTTTAATGAACCTGTTTCTTTGACATCACCGATCTCGAGCACGGCTCCATTGCTTAAATAAGTCTGAGCCAAATAACTAATTTGAGAACCATAGTCTGTCAGCAAGATTGGAGATGCGCCTAAATCGGTGATCTTTATAAGCGTTGCCAGGCGAAATTGCCTATCATCGAGAGCATTGACCCATGTATTGGATAACTCGCGGCTCATGTTACTTCCTCAATCAGGTCAACCTCAAACTCATAAAGCCCATCAACACCAACAGAAAACTCTTGCACGTCACCGTCAAAGCGACATGTAACAGTCTCAAATGCGTCCTGATCTGGATCAGGAATATCAATGGTGAAGGCAGTGAATGGCCCCTGCTTCGTATTAATGAAGTCATGTATCGGGTCAAATTCAGCGCGCGTCATAGGCGGGAAGGTAAGCGTGAACTCTCTTCTCTTATACCCCAATGACCTAACTTGCCTGCGCCCACTGATGCTCTCGCTGGTTAAATGATAATGCCTGATGCGAGTATCTACACTACGGAAACCAGGGCTGCTGGGAAAGTCTGCCATTACGTCAATGACCTCCTGCCACGATCATTCACGGCCTTGTTTACCATGGTCATAATCATGCCTCTGCGTTGATACAAAAGATCGTCAAATCCTTTCGCGTCGTTAGCCTGGATATTAAAAGTAATGTTCACTTGCTTGCCATCACCGCCATTACGCATGTCAGTAATCTTCTCATTGGGGTGAACAATTGCCATACGTCCACCGCGTCCGTCTACACCGCCAGCGCGAGGGCCGTTAGGGATGATGCCGCCGCCTTCAAACCCAGCAATTGTTTGCCCAGCAATAATCGCCGCAGATGCATATCCTATGGCCCGAATCACACCCGCATAAGGAATACCTGCTTGTGGCCCCAAGCCTACAGGGGGCGGTGCTAAGGCAGCTATCGCCGCCATCTCTGTATTCATGATCGTTTGTGCAATTGCTAACCCTTGCTGTACTGCAAATAATGCTTTGTAAGCACCAGATTGCTTATCCATTCCAGACAACAATTGCCCTAGAACTTGTTGGCCGCTAGTCATAATTTGCTGATTCATGCTTATTTCAGCCTGTTGCATGGCTTTTTTCTTTTCAGCAGTCGCAACAATCGCATCTAATTCTGCATTCGCATTAGATATTATATTGGCCGTCCTTGCCCTTCTGAGATCTAGTAATTGCGTTTCTCGTTCACGTTCCTTATCTAGCGCTTCTTGCTGCGCCTTGTCCCTGTCAATCAGAAGCTTCATCTCTGCATCATTGATACCCTGCAATTGCTTTAGCCTCGCCAAGCGAAGATCCATTGCGTGTTGCTCGCGTTTTTCGCGCTTATCAATCGTTTCTTGCAGGCTAGCGGTAGCATCTTCTGCATTCTTCACTAGGTCTTCATAAGGGTTTGCGCCTTCAAGCAAAGCTCGCAAAGCAAGCGCCTCTGCTTCATGCTCTCCCTTTAATATTTCTACTTGTCCAGCGAGTAGCGTGGATTTTCTTGTCTGCTCATCTAATAGAGCATTAACCGACTCTAGGCTTGATCCTTGCAATCTTATTGACTGCGCTACTGTCATAGAGCCGCCACTAAGTGCAGCCTGATCTTTTTGCAGACTGACTACAGCTTGATTGGATTCTTCTAGGCGTCTTCTATACTCATGATATTCATCAGCAGCCTTATTAACTCTCCCTCGCTGTATTTCTAAAAGAAAAGCTCTAGAGACAGTAGTAAGAATGCCAACCTCTCTAGCAGCCTGCATTGCCTTTTCACCGAACGTCTCAAGCTCATTAGCCGCTTGCTTAGTGTCACGCATAAACACTACGCCAATAGCCGCCGCTACTGCCGCAAACGCACCAAGCATAGCTCCCTTCGGGCCGAATAAAGACGCGATCTGGGAACCCTGCTGACCGAAAACGATCAATGCATTAGTCCCCATGCTCAACTGGACTGCAATATCTTGGATCTGATGTCCTAGCTGGCCGGCACCACCACGAAGAAATCTAAACTGTTGGTTTAGCTGTGCAGCCTGCTTTGAGGTTTTTCTAGCGCTCTCTTGAACAGATCTAAATGCGGCCTGCGTATTATCTACGGCGGTTAATTCGCCGGCTACCAGAACTTGCTTTGTTGCCATCCGAGGCTTCCTTTAGCTTTTGATTCTTTAAATGCAGATAAGTAAACCAATGGTTAAACTCATCTACCGTCATGCCCAGGATGGTGTCTAGGGGTTGACCAAGGTGCTCTGCGAGTTGATACATAAAAAATAACTCAGTGGGCTCACCTTGATCATTCAGAAGTTTTTTTCGCGTTCCTCTTCAGTTTTGGCGTCAACTTCCAATACAAAGTTAGCGATCCTAGATAAAATCTCTGGGTCAACATTAGTCTTCAGTTTGACCTTATCACCAACGTCAAAGACTGCATCGCCGTTCTCATCCGTTACGCCAAATATTACGGCGTAGAGCAGATACTCATCCGTTTCGCCCTTCGCTCGCTTCAGCCACTTGTGCTTGTCCTCGAGAGAAAGGTTTTTCGCATACAGAGTGGTCTCCCACTCAGGAACTATCATCTGTCTCACTTCCCTAGCATTGAAGTGAGAAACGGCGACATCAATTAATTTGCTCATTAGCTAACGGTGCTCTCAGTAAGTGCGCCATTTCCTGTCGCGCTGAATGAAGCTTCAATTAGCCCATCAAAAGATGCTGATTTGCTCACAGACGTAACAATAGCTGAACCTGACCAGTAGGTATTGCCAGTAGTATTCCCTTCTGGATACAAATTCAGAGTCACTTCTGAGCCTTCGTCTAGGGCTTGTTGCCCAGTAGTGTCTCCGTCATCCCAGAATGCATTGAATGATGCAGTCCAAGACTTTTGAGTCGCCTTGTTCGTCATCCATGTATCACCCATTACGGTGTCATTAACGACCTCTGAAGTGGTCTCTAAAGACCAATCACGGATTTCTGCGACGGCGTTAGCGCCAACGTATACGGCCCCGTCCTTACCAGTTGCTGTAGCCATTTAAATGTCCTCTAAACGCAAAAAAAATTAGCCCTCTGGGCTTCCTTCGGTTGCGGCATATACGACCTCAACCTCTATCACTCCCTGACCCAGAGGCTGCTCTGCATCTCCTCCAAAATCAGCTTCAAAAGACACGACTTTGGTGTCAAATGCCAAGCCATTCTGTGTCAAATCCGAATACAAAGCGGTCTCAATTTCTGCCGCAATAGTATCAAGAACCTCATCAAACGTAGAAGTCATTTTGACATATATCTCAATGACAGCCGTTAATGTTTTTCTTAGCGTGCGCGGCGGTGACATCGTCTCGTATTCAGTGCTTTCTGACTTCGTATACACCGCTAGCCCAGGGAGCTTGTTCGCAGCCAATGGGTACACACGGGTGTCATACACATTACTGCCCGTAGTAGCCAGACCTGTCAGATTAGTGACAATACGTTGGCGAATCTGAGTGCGTATATGGCTCATTGTTTCTCCAACTGCAACTCAGTTATTCCAGTACCATCAGGCATTGCTACCCGCACCACATATTCCGTAGTTACGTTATCAACTGGGAATGTAATCTTATCCCCCTCAACAACGTCCTTTACATCAGCGGTCACGCATGTGAGCCTGGGCTGCACAACAGAAAATGCCACGCTACCGCCAATGTCTTCCAGAGAGTGCTCATTGTCGAAAATGCCCTTGAATGTTGCGCGCCCTCCAGACAGCGGGATATATGAGACATCGATACCGAAATCCCTGATCATCACTCGCCTATCTGCAAGGGTCTCAACGCTCATTCTTCAGGCGCTTCCTCAACTGGATGCTCCACTGGCTCCTCAACCTTCTTAGGCCGTCCTCGACGCTTCGCAGGCTCCTCTGATGACCCTTCTAAGCCAACAGAGCGATTTTCAACCTCAGATTCGTCACATGGCATGATTCTGCCAATCCCCATCAATTGACCAGCAAGATCGCTATCTAGCTCAACAACCGCGCCAGGCTGATGACCTGCTCCCTTGATCACACACCCTTTAACTACTTTGTATTTCATTTTGTCTCCTTAATTGAATCCACTCGCAAATGGGCTCAAGTAAAGAAGGGGGCCGAAGCCCCCGACTTATTAAACGCCGTCGTTACCGAAGGCAAAGCTGACTGCGTGACGTACCGCAACGTCAATGCTCTGGAGAGCAACAACGCGGATAGTGCCACTGGTGCTAGCAGTGTAAGGATCAACGACGATGTCGAGACCACCAAACATGCCGACCAACAGATCAGAGAAGTTACCAAAGTACAGGTTACCGGCCGTTCCTTGGTTAGAAACGATGCCGCGGTACCCGTTGATGGTGCCGCCTGGCTCAACTACGAACTGAGCAGTGCCAGATGCCTTCTCAGTGGTCTTGAGAGCGCCGTACATGGCCGCAGGCATGATGTATGCCAGATTGCCCATGAGGGCGTTATCTTCGGCTACAGCCGTCTCAAGAGTCACTACTTCTGCGAAGGTTGGGTTAGCAGCAGCAAACGCGGTAACCGTGTTAACACCAGAGGTGTTCAGGATACCAGTGGGCTGACCGCTTGAACCGGAGCCTTCCAGACCAGCCAGGTCAATTGCCAGTGCGATAGCTTGCGCCAGATCGTCACGGACAAGAGCCTCAACGTCCAATGAGCTCTGGATGAGCAACTGACGGGTGATGTCAGTGAACGCACCGAGAGTCTTAGGAGTCATTGAGACTTGACCTACTGTCATCTCGCTTTCAGTAGAAACGCCACCTTCGGTAGCGATCCACGTTGCTGATGCAGCCGCAGTCTTCTTCGGGATCTTCACGTCGCCAGAGAGGCCACCGAGCATGCGAGCGCCTGCCTGCATAACAGAAGAGGCATTTCGCAGTACGTCGATGAAGTCTCCACCACGGAAGTCATCGGTGAACAGAGCTGCTTCGTCAGCAGAGTTCAGGTCACGCTTCCAGTTACGCAGAACTTCTGCCGGGAGCATGATGCCTTGAGCGGCACGACCATACTGTTCAGAAGCGGCGTCAGAGCAATCAAACTCAAAACGTGCAGCTTCTTGAGCGCGACGATCAGTTGGGTTAGCAAGAGCGTGGATAGCGCGAACCAAAGAAAATCGCTTAACTTCCTTCTCCGTCATACCAACGTCTTGAGCTTCAAGAGCGCGCTCGCTTCCGATTACCTCAAGCAGTTCGCCACGGAACTCTTCAATTGACTTACCGTCTGCAATGGCCTTTTGAGCCAAGTCAGAACGGCTGTGACGCGCTCCGAGCTCAACAATCTGAGCGGCGTTACGCTGTGCGGCTTTCTTGGCATCTGCCTCAACCGCTGCAATATCGACTTCGGACATTTTGTCCTCCTTAAAGTCAGTTCTAATTACGGGTTCTTCAGCAGCCTGATCAGATCGCCCCAGCCCAACAGTCACGTCGGCAGGAATCGATACCAAACTAGCTTCTACTGGACGCCACGATTTCGCGATATAGGTATCGCTACTCCGCTTGTCCTTTTCCATCTTCTTGATGGCATATCCAACGCTGATGTTGGCACGAATGCCGTCAACAACGTCATCGAATGCCTCTTTGGCAAGTCCATTCCTTCCGAAACGAACCGTCGCACGGAGTCGCCGTGCCGAGTCATCGAGGTCTACCGATTCAATCACGCCAATTTGCTTCTCGGGGTCATGATCGAGAAGTAGCGGTGCGCGGCCGCTAGCAAGAAACGATAGATCAATCGCTTCTGCTGTATGCTCTAAAACTTCTTTCCCGAATGAACGCTCTACCGGCTCCTCAGATGAGATAGCAATACGGGCAGTACGCCTTTCCTCATCCACAGGAGACATATCGAGCTTCATTGCACGATGCTCTACCTTGATTTCTTCTGCCCTTTCTTCGGGCTTGCTGATCTTTGTCAGCGTAGAGAAACGATGAGCAACTTTGGTGTCAGTCTCTTCGCCATCTCTGTAGAGAGCAATTAGTGCCGCAGGATCATCTTCTGTGCCATTAATAGTCACGTCAGCCCCGGGAACGTCAATTTGACCATCACGTTCAATACGCTCAATCTGACCATTAGCCCTGCCGCCAGAAGAATCCCATGAGACGAAATCACCGACGCTTAATTCATCTGGTGCTGCTCGCTCCTCGGTGACTGTTTCTTCCTCTATGTCAGGAATGCCATTGGCCTCAATATCATCAACGATTTCATTGATGTCTTTTTCATCGTCGTCCATATGTATTTCCTCTTGACGCTCATCCGCAGCGTCCATCGACTTAACAATCTTGTTGGCCCATGACTGACCTGCATCACCGCCCCAAAGCGCCCATGCAATACGACCAGCACTAGGATAGCCATCTTCCCCAGGTGAGAACCCCTCTGCCTGCTTGTCTACTTCATGGCGAGCAAAGAATGATTTCATGCGCTTTACTGTATCAAGAGAAAGCTCTTTTCCGTTACTAATATCTCTTGCTCGCGCAACACCAACTTCTGTGCCGCCTCGTCCATGCTCTTTGCGCCACTCTAATCCACGCCTGGCTTCTGCAACCATGCCCTCAGATGGCTTTGTATTAATCTCTTTACCCTTGTACTTCGGCATCTTCATCACCTATTACATCGGGCAAGATTCCAACTTGAGTGGCACCATACGGTTCTAGCGCGAACTTAACGCCAAACTGCTCTGCAAGCGCCTTATCACGTTGGATCTGAGCGAATAGTTCCTCTACATCTTTTCCGTATTGAGCCGCAACGTCCTGTATAGATAGAATGCCGTTCTTCATGCCCATAACCGCCGCGGCCATCTCTTTCTGAGGGTCAACCCACGACCATGCCTTAGCGCGGAAAGATGCCGCATCGTAAAATCGGTCATATTGAGCCAGCGGGATGCCGAAGCTATTGACCTCCATTGCTGATCCAAGCCAATAGGAAAAGATATTCATCACAAAATGATCTAGGAAGAACTGTTGAATGTTCCTGTAGTAATCACGCTCTTCGAGAGCGCCCTGCCTAATCGATGAATAGCTCGTTGACTCAAGGTCATTACTCAACGACGTATAGCTGACGCCTAAGCCGCTAGCGATACCCTTCAGCACCGCCTTGTGGAAAGACTCAAACTCATTTGATGGGTATTGCGGATCAAATGCCGTGAAATCAACGCCGTTGGGTAGCTGATGGAAGGTTCCAGGCTCCGCATCCATGATTGGTACAGTGCCATCCAAATCGTCAGCAACAAACCCGTCACCGGCAGGCGACGTGAAGAATCCCATCTTGCTCGCGCCGATACGCGCATTGATTACTGCCGCCTCCCTTAGTGCTCCAAGCTGCTTTAGTCCAGACATTACTGGCGAGATCCACGGCTCTCCGCGCGTCTGCCCAGCCCGTAGAGGCATGAACAAATGACACATTTTCTCGGCTGGGATGCGAATATGCTTAGTAGCCTTGGTTGCTGTAGTGTAGTCATAGTCCCCTGGGTGGTATGTCAGGACGTGATACGCAACTGGCTTCTTAAACTTGTTGAGCTCAATGCCCATACGGATCTCATTGCCGTTGGATAGGCGCTCATTCTTCTGCTCATCAATCTGATCTGGCTCAATAAACTCCAAAGCAAAGGAATCATGAAAGTCAGAGCCACGGTGCTTAACAATGAACACTTCACCATCCCGGCAAAGGCTCTCAATCGCTAGTTTTTGCACGTCAAGCCAAGAATGCTTGCCATCTACAGTGCAATTTCCGCGCCGACCCCACTTTTTGAACGCCATTTCAACGGCATCATTGCCTGTTTGATCGAGTCTGCCGTCACCGCCAGTAGCCTTAACTTGTAGCGTATAGCCTCGATCACCAACGACATTTGTCTTGATTAAGTTCAAATATCGCTTCGCATACTCGTTATTTCGGCTTAAATCACGGGATCTAGAGCGTAAAACCTTGATAACAGGGCGCAATTCACTGTCTGCGCTCCGTTCAGAGTCAAAAAAGTCGCTTAAAAGGCGGCCTTTGTTCGCCGCTGCATATGAACGCTTAAAAACCTTCGTTTTTTCGACCTTTTTAGACTTACCAAAGTCAAAAATGCCCATTTAGAACCTCACTTTGACGGTTGAGGCACCAGATCGTCCATTTTTTGCATCTAGAAGGCGCTTTTCTCTCAAAACTTCGGATTTATAGTAGTTTTTAGCGTCAACAAGCTCTTGAAAGCCCAATTTGGTCAATGAGCGACCCGCAATTGAGTATGAAGACACATCTGAATCCGCTTTTCCCTCTAAAAGAGACTGAATCTTGCTCAACATGACCTCATTATGAGATCGATTGTCTGTACCGGAGACATCAAGGTCTGGTACGACTTCAATCTCTCCGCGTGATAATACAATTCGTTCTGAATCAGAGGATCGAATGATCTCCAATTGCCAAAAGTAGACTCCCGCCTCATATTCATAAGTTGAGGAGTTTGTTGCATTGAAAAGAAAGTAACCGGCAGGACTAGATCCCGAGCTAGTCACTTGGAATTCAGATGAGCCATCTTTCTTTCTAAATATATACTTTGCCGAATAGCTGCTAACAGGATAGTCAGTAACTAAATCACTTCGCTTCCATTGGATGAAGTCACCGACTACAATTGTCTCTGGGATACCTTCTGGGGCATTTGCAGCGTCAAAAGCGTTAGCCATATAATCCCTTTATCGCCAAGAGTTCACAAAGCCACTGCCAACACGCGGTACAAACGGCGGCTTCTTCGGTTTGGCCTTAGACTCATTTGAAATATTCTCTCGCACATTATCCTTTATTTTGACTTTGTCTGCCAGAGTATTGACATCAATGTTCAAGATTGCATAAGCGCCGATTGCATAGACAAAACAGTCCAACGCTTCATTGCGAGCTCGCACTTTCTGAAACACTCGCTTCTTAAATCCTCGATGGAAGCGAGTAACAATTTTCTCTGCCGTTAACTGTCTGAAATACTCATCATCAAGATGAGAGTTAAAGTGAATATAACCGGCTCCAGGCTCTTCTATCCTCATACGCGCAAATAAAAGATCTTTTACTGTATCTACTCCGATTGGGAAGAGTGGGCATCGCGCGACGTTATTCTTCGTCGGCCTTCCAGCAATCGGCTTGCCCTCACCTCCAACGCCCTTAATAGCAAAGATACGCTTTCCCGCATTCTTTTTAGCGTATTGATAAACAGAGTTAGTAAAATGACCGCCCGAGTCGATGCACGTCGCTCTAATCGCCATTTGCCGCCCGTCGTATGTTTCATATGTCTTATTTACCAATGAATCGAGTTGAGTCCAAAGCTGCGGAGTACTCGGATCACCATACAAGACCTTGTGATCAATTACATACGATTCCTGATCCCTAGCCCAACCTATAATCGATGCCTCTAGACGATTATCCTGCACGTCTACGCCTGCCGTAATAAATACCACTTCCTCGGGAACAGCCTCCTCAAAGTCCTCTCTTCTCTCATACAGAGAAAAGTCATCGACCTGTTCTCCTGCATCTTCCCATGATTCTCCAAGATAAGTGTTCGTCCAGACTCGCAACTGTTCTGGGTTCTTCTTCATCGATAAGAAGTCTCGAACACCATCGGCAAGCGGAGTCCAGGGTGAATACAGTCCATTGATGTAAAAGCCTGCAATCCCCTTAAACTCTGCTTCGGCCACCCATCTTCCGTTGCGAATAGACCAACGTCTGTCAGAGTCAGTCCATAAAACGCCACAGGCATTGCAAGCATACGCAGCACTATCAGGATCACCCTCTTGCCATCGGACATTCTGCCAAATCATCTTCTGTTCGTGATGGCAATGCTTACAGGGAACGTAATAGCGTCTCTGATCGCTTTCCTCAAACGCTTCTTCAATTCGGCTCGCCCCCTTGTTCGTTGGCGTGGAGACCATAACGATTTTACGGTTCCAGAAGGTATTTGCCCTCTTCCTGGCTAGCTGGATGGGGTCACCCTCAGAGCCGGCTGAAGTCGGATAACGATCAACCTCATCACATAGCACAAGACGTATCGGTCTGGATGCCAAACCCGCTGGCGAGTTAGCACCAACCAAAGTCAAAGCGCCGCCCGGGAACACCTTGTGTAGTGTCGTATTCCCAGAATCTCTAGACCTGGGGTCTTTCACCTTCTCCCTAAGACATGGCGTTGACCTGATTAGGCCGTTAGCGACTCGATCCTTTGAGAATGATTGAGCCATTTCGACAGTTGGCTGCAAAACCAATATAGGACTGGGGTCATTTTCTATGTGGTAGCCAATTATATTGAGGATCGCCTCAGACTTCCCCAACTGAGCGCCGGCCATAACCACAACTTCCCTGATCTTAGGATCAGAGCAAGCATCCATGATGCCTCGTTGATATTCAGCCCTAGAGGTGTGCCATTTGCCAGGCTCGCTACTTGTTTGCGAGTCCAGCCGTCTTTTTTGGTCTGCCCACTCGCTTACGCTTAGGCGCGGCGGCGGCTTGAGTGCCTGTATCGGTCTCTTCAGATGGTTGACTAGGTGTTGCTGTTGTTGGGTCAATTCTTGGCTCATAGTTTGATAGCTCTTCCAACGCTTCGTTGATGAGATCTTCCAGAATCTTCTGGCATGACCCCGCCTCCGGTTCCGCAGATACCACTGGAGCAGCTTTCGTTGGAATAGATAATAGTTTCCCCTTGAGCGCGGCTAAGACATCATCCCATGCTTTGACCACATCTTCAGCAATTACCAGTTCCCCGCGAACTTTTGCCAATTCTAATTCGGCTATTTCTGCTTCCGCATTAACTTTTCTTGTTCTCGCTTCGTCATAAGACGATCCAAGCCTAACTCCACCAGTGCTCATATACGGCCCTCCAAGCGCGATTATACATAAGAACCCCTAGATATGGCCTAAGCCCTAAAAGCTCTCTCAGGCGCTCTGGTGCAACTCCTCGGGCCAGTTCTGATTAATTCTATTCCTAGACGAAAAGCGCGCTCGCGGAATACCCATGGGCAATATGCGACAAAGTACCTTTGCATTTTGCAACGGATTTGGATGGCCCTGAGAGGCCGCAGGAAGCCCGTCACGGGCCGAATATTATGGCCTGGGCATTAGGTAGGGGGCGGGATATCGTCAGCCAGGGGCGCGCAGCGGGTTGCCTGGCGCCTGTGCTGTTTTGTGCGGCACAAACGCAAACGCGTGATCCGTCGCCAAATCCCGGGCAAAAAAAAGCCGGCGCAATGCCGGCTAGATAGTGGGGGGGTAGTGTTAGCCCATAATGATCAGCGCCAATATGAACACCAACGCATTAAGACCGACGGCCCCAGCTATAGCGCTCCACCATGGCCCATAGTCATCCCGCTCAATGATGGTGATCGGCGTGCCGCGTGGCACTCGCACAAACGCGGTGGCGGTATCGTATAGCGGCTCTATCGATTCGGCAGCCCGTCGCGCGTCTCGCTCCGCGTATACTTCGCGCACGCGCTCGGGGTTGCTTGCTTTGAATGCCGGCGAGAAATCTAGCGCGATTACATTGTCGTTGCTTTTTTCCATTGTTACGCCCTCGCTATCAATTGCGCGTGACCTAATGACGCATCAAACCGACTAGAGCGCGAACCATGCACATCAATGGCGATAGATGCCGCGCTCCGGTTTGCCCCGTCACATAATCCGCAATCGATGCACTTGATCCCCTTGCTGTCAGATAGGCAGAGAATCTCACCGGACATCAAAGGCGCGCCGGCGCTCTTAACCCGGAATGTGCGCGCTCCGGTATCCCTAAGCTTTTGCGCTTGCTTGGGGGTGTCAGCGCTTGCCATGCAATAGCGTAATAACCCCTTATCAAAATTGGGGTGCCGCGCTTGATGAGTGTACCCCGTCCACATCGCAGCGCTTTGCAGCACTTCACGCCAAACGTCCAAGGGGATAGCCGCGGGGTCACCATACGCACCCAAACGCACCCCACGCCCCGCCAGCGCATCCGCTACTTTTAGAGTATGGCCGCGGTTATCCAGATCGGAATAATCGGGATAAGCGCCCCGCTGAAACGCGCGGTAAATGCCTAGAGGCGCTTGACCGATGTTTACATAACAAGCCCCGCCTAGACTGTGGCGATGTGGGCATGCTCCGCAAATCGCGGAATCATCGCCGGTTTTGCTTGCGTCAATTGGTGACATGTCGGCGCGAAGTATCCACGTTTGCACCATATTCCCCTTCCCCTTCGGGCCGGTCTTTATGTTGCTACTGGTTAGCGTAGCGACTCCGACAATTGGCGCGCCATCTAATACGGATGGGCCGCGGTAAAATATAAATCCATTCATGCTATGCACTCCTCTATAGCGCACCCTTCACATAGGCGGGTGTCGGTTTCTTCATCGTAAAAATCAGCGTCGAAATCTATCGTCTCTCCGCATTTGTCACAGTCCATCAAACAGCAAAGGGGACAACAGTCCCCTAGTATGTTTTGTTCACCGCAGTTGACGCATTTATACATTGTCGCGTCCCCTTTCTGTTTCGCGCTCTAGATTTTCTAGCGCATCCCAAAAAACAATAAACGCATCAAGCGCACTCTTTTGCGCTCCGGTCATTTCGGAAGCATGCTCGGCGCGTAATTCTAAGGCGCAATGCATATTCCCAAGACCGGGGAAATCATTGTTAAGCATAGTGACGTATGCATCCGTCAGATATTCGCTAGCTAAGTCGATTGAATCAGAATGAACCATGTCAAAGATCGTTGCCATTTTCGCACCCCCAAAATTCAATGTTTTCTAGGTCATACTGAACAACAGAATGCGCGCCGGTCTTTTCGCAGTAGACAAAGGCCGCGCGAAAATAAAGAGTGTCCAACCAATGCGTATGGTCTTCGTCTTCGCCCCATATGACCGAGTCATACGCCCCAGAATGCTCGCGCTCATATTGAAGCCCGTATGATTCGGCCGTCTCAATTTGTGCGAGGTAAACCGCGCGTTTGATGTCTTCGGCGTATATGTTGCCAATAGTGTAATCTTCGTCGCCGGCTTCGCTGGTGTAGTGCAAGCCGACAATAAAAGACGAAACACCGCGCACGTCGTTTTCATGATTGCGCTGGAATGTTTCCAACGCGTTCACGGCATCGGCTAGCCGGTCATAAGTGTAAGGGCGCTCGTCAACGCGAAGACACCATTTCCCATCCGCTTTAACTAATTTAAATTCCATAATTAGACACTCCGTTAATAGCAAGCGACATTGCTTGCATGGCGAATCATGCCTCCACATTGGCTTTTTTGCTAATACCATTTTTTTATATCAAAAGCGCCTTTATTCCTTTATTTTCGCCAGCTTGCGCTTCGTCACCCCATCCAAAATGGGGAAAATTCGGGAATATCCCCCACCTCACCCGGCGCCTCTCGCCGGTGTCGCATTCCGCGATTTTCGAGATGTTCCACGGATGTTCCACGGTATCCATGGGATAGCCGTGGGATAGCCATCAAATCGCAGCATTACGCAAATCACGAATTGTTCCACGGATGTTCCACGATATCCGTGGGATAGCCATGGAATAGCTTCTGGGTTTTGTTCCACGAATGTTCCACAGTATCCATGGGATAGCCGTGGAAT
>Ga0208795_1000139_pt1 | contig 36068 bp, 64 predicted proteins | sample CB_VirMetaG_6_FD_184541 | JGI IMG/M metagenome (GOLD analysis project Ga0208795, IMG submission 184541) | Freshwater to marine saline gradient viral communities from Chesapeake Bay - CB_1508_2 Viral MetaG (SPAdes) (version 4) | ecosystem: Environmental > Aquatic > Marine > Coastal | place: USA... | reverse complement strand
AATAAATATACATGAAAGTTTAGGGTGGACAGTTGATAAAAGCCCTTCACACGAATTAATAAAAAATATATAACTATGGCAGCAGGAGCAGCAATCGCGGCAGGAGTTGGCGCAGCTTCATCGATCTTAGGTGGGGTAGTTCAAGCTGGAGCAGCTAAAAAAGCAGCTCGCGCAGCAGGCAGGGAAAAGGCAGCTGCAGCAGCTAGAGTAGCTGATTTAAAACGTAGACGACAAGCTGTAATAAATCCTTATTCAGGAGTTTCATCATTAGCGGATATGGCGCAAGACTTAACTAGTCAAATGAAAAATCCTTACGCTAGTTTAGGTGTAGCAACTCAAGCAGCTGAAATGCAAGCTGAAGAATCTGATATAGCTTTAGCTAACGCGTTAGATGCAATGAGAGCTACAGGTGCTGGAGCTGGTGGCGCAACCGCTCTTGCTCAAGCAGCTTTAAGAGCTAAGAAAGGTATATCAGCTAATATAGAACAGCAAGAAGCAGCTAATGAAAAACTTAGAGCACAAGGTGAACAACAACTACAAGAAGCTAAAATATCTGAACAGCAAAGATTACAAGGTATAGCAATCAGTGAAGGTAACAAAGTTCAGCAAGCTGAAGCACAAGGAAAAATATTCCAGTTCCAAGCTAAAGAAGATAGACAAAACGCGGATATTGAATATGAAATATCTAAAGAAATGGGTGCTGCTCAAAGAGAAGCTCAAGCAAATCAAGCTAGAAGCGATGCTATCGGTGGAATATTTGCGGGTGTTGGTAATATAGCCGGATCAGTTATTGGTGCTGCAGGTGCTAATCCAGATGCTTTCAAAAGCGAATAAAAAACAAATATTATGGGATATAAAATACCTCGACCTGATTTTACTCTACCTCCGTCTAATTTTAATGTGGCATTTGAAGCTTCCAAGGGAGTTGCTCGTGGTATTCAGCAATACGCACAGTACCGTAGAGAAAGCCAAGAGAAAGCTGAAAAATTAGCTCAAGCGGAATTAGAGTTTAAAAACAACATAATGATCAATCAAGCTAAAACGCTTGGTACGTGGACTGAAACTGCTAAAAAAAAGCTTGGTGCTGAAAGTGAAATGTTTAAACAATTTCAAGGCATTGTAAAAGATAAAGCTAAAAACGCCATGGCAGCTAGTGTTGCTATGCGGTTTGATAAAAACCTAAGTGATGAACAACGAGCAGAATACGCTCAAGTAGTAGCAGACTTTGATACATATACAGCATCTAGCATGGAACAACTGGGTGGGATTATAGCTGACTACGAGGCGTACATGGATCCATCAAATATGAAAAATCAAGTTGTTGTAGGTAACCCTTTAAACGGCGAAAGGTTTTTTAATGAAGTAATGTTAAGTAATTTAGGTGGAAATGGACCAGCTCAATTTGGACTAGGTGTTGAAAACTTTAATAGAACCGTTGAAGCTGAAGGTACAAATAATATCATTAAGTCAAGAGTTACTATACCTGTAAACCACCCTTTAATAGCAAAACACAAAGAATACATAGAGGCTGGTATTGCTGAAGGAGGTAAATACAATTTTGGCAACATTAAAGTTGAAGATGGCATGTATGTTTTTAGTAGCACTATTAATGCTGGTGCTTATGCTAGTAAAAATGGATTTGATTTTGTTGTTGACGTTCAACCAATGATGGACGGTAGTAAAGTCATGAGAGATGTTGGCTTTTTAAATAAAGATAATGGTGTTATAGATAGCAATATGTACCAAACTCCTTACATTGTACAAGAAAAATTAAAAACTTCTGATGGAAAAGACACTGGTAAAATAGAAATAAAGACTCAAGAAATTATTAATATAAGTAATCTTACAAGTAATGGTACTTATCAAGATGAATTAGACTCAGAGTATGCAGCTATTTTTGATTCTGGTCAAAGTATAAGTCAACAAGCGGCATATCTTGAAAGAAACTTAGGTATAGTAACTTTACCTGTAGATTATAAAGAAAAGTATGGAAGTATAGAAAAATTTTTAGCCAAAAGCACGGAAGCAGAAAAACGAAATTTCTTTAAACTCCATGTCCAAAATGAAATATTAGAAAAAAGTTTTCATCAAACTGATAGAAAAGAATACGCTGATCGTAAAACTACTATACAACCAGCCACTGGTAAATTGTTAGAGTTTTTAAATAATAACAATTATGTAAATGAGTATGGAGACAAGTATGAAGAAGGTCAAAATGTTTATATGATTGAGACGTTAAAATTAGAAAATGAACCAAAGGAATCAACTAGCACTTCTACTAGTATTCAGGAAAGGTTTAATAAGTGGTATAATAACCCCACTAGCATTAGTCAAATATCTTTACCAAATAGCGATAGGCAAGTTACTTACGACAAGGATACTGGAAAATGGACAATTTCATTTAGAGGAACACCACAACCTGGTCAAGAGATAAAGGAACCAATAATAATAGACAATGAGTCTGATATTAAAAGATATTTGAAAGCTTTTACTAGTTACTAAACAATTTAATTTACATGGAAGAAATACTTATTTGGGACGGTAATGAATACACGTTTCTAGAAATAGTACAGGCGGCTCAAGAAGAAGGTGTTACTACTGATGAATTTATTGAGCAGTATGGTATAACGCCTAAAGTAGACTTAGAAGTAGAAGTTGATGATCCTTCTTTTCAGACAGGTGTTGCAACACAGGATGCGAGTGCAACACCGACACCTACAGCATCCGATTTGGAATCGAGATTAAAGGTAATTTCTACGGAATTAAATACGCATATGCCAATCCCAAAAAAAAGGCGATTGAGAAATGAACAATTGAGATTGCAAAAAGATCTACGCAACTTATACGATAGATCTGATATAGATTTCAATCAACCAAGAACAGTAATAAATAAACCAGAAGACGTTGTTTTAAAAGCCTTAAACAAAGAATATAGATGGTTAGAAGGTAATGTTAATAAAGGTGACGGAAATAAAATATATTTAAATCTACCTGAAGAAGTTGTAGAATTAGACTTAAAACCTTTTACTAAAAAAGGAGAAGATGAAGCTTTAACTGTATTAAATAGAATTAAGCAAATAAACAACAGTCTTACAGCAGATGAAGTAGATGCCTTGAATATGAGAGGAACTTTGCTAAAGTTTAAACAAAACAGAGATATTGATGCTCTGTCTAAACTCATGGAAGGCACTGGAATACAAATACGTGAAAACAACCAAGGCTTTACAACTATTACTTCAACCGGTATAGCTGAAAGAGGAGCGCCAGTTAAGGTACCAATTATAACTTATGACGTTTTAAAAGATGGTGAAATTGTAGCAGAAAGCGTAGAAAATATTGACGAAGTTTTTAATGCTGTTGATGATTTTGTAAGTGATGATGTTATAAATAAAATAACAGCAAACACCTATGAATTTAAAAAATACTATACTCTTGAAGTAAAAGAAGAATTAAAAAAAGAGGAAGAGGTTATAAGTGAAGATCCTGATTTACCTTTAAGATATTACGAGCAAAGATTTGCTAATGACTTTATAAACACCGTAATGTCAAGGGTTGATTTCACAACTGAAGCTGAAAAAGAAGATTTTAAAAATAGATTAGAGCAATATTTTGTAGACAAAAAAAATACAGCGGAAGAAGATTCATATGAGCTTCAGTATAATTTTAAGTTTGATAAGTATATAAAAATACCCAAAAAAAATAAAAACAAAAATAAGTTAGCTAAGTATGAAGACTTATCAGATTTACCTGAAGATATAGGTAAAACTATATTTGGTCTAGTACAGTCTGGAGATTTAAATATTGAAGACATAGTTAGAAATGGTAAAGCCGAACAAATAATAACAGAAGTTAATTTAGCTAAACCAACTATTGTAGAGCAAGTTATAAAAGATAGTGGTAATCAAAACCTTTTACAAATGGGTGAACGTTTTATACGTGAAGACGAAGCTCGTTTTAATGAGGAAATGACAAGACGCGTAGATATAACACAAAAATTCTACGATGAATCTGCAGCTACATTTATAGCTAGAACAAAGGAGATAATGTCTGAAACTCCTGAAGGTACAAAATTATCTACAGAAGTTATTGGTGGTATACCTACCTTAAAACTTACTAATGATAATAAAAATCTTACAAAACAAGAGCTTGATTTAATACGATCTGCAAGAGAAAAACTTATGGACGTTCAGTACGTTGTATCAACATTACAACAAGATTACAACTTAACACTTGATAACATAGATCAAGATATACAAACATTCTACGCGCAGGGTAGAGGTATAGACGAAGATTTATTTATGGGTGCTAGAAAAGAATATGGATTAGGTAAATTATTTGCTAAAGACGTTAATGATTCATTTGCTAGTTTACTTTTAACTATACCAACATTGTTTAATTCTGATTGGGCTGTAACTGAACAAAAGTTTTTAGATGACAAAAATGAATACTACGAAACCATGGGTAGTTATACCGATGGTGATTTTCTTAGATATGCTACTAGAACATTTGGTCAACAGTCTGCTAATCTAACTTTAGCTATTGTTGGCGCAGCTGTGTTAGGACCCGCTGGTTTAGGGCTTACGCCTGGTATGACTCAAACTGCTATAGCAACAAGCTTTGGATTGAGTAGTGGTACTCAAACATTTAGAAATTTAAAAAACCAAACGTACTTAGTAGATAAAGCTAAGCAAGATGGCGAGATAGCAAAAAAGGCTTTTGAAAATGGTCAATTAACGTCTTCACAGTACACAACTATAATGCAAGATGTTAATAAAACTATTGCTATGGGTGACTTAACAAGCCTTCAAATAGTTGGTGCTTCTTTTTCTGATGCATTAATTGAAGGTGGTATTACTAGATTTATTGGTACAGCGCCTAACGCATTAAAGTTTGTTAAAGATTTTAAAGGTGCGCCAGCTATACTAGATATAGCAAAACAAGCTGTTAAAGGTAAACCAGCTAATCTTTGGAATTTTATAGGTAAACCATTGACAACTAGAACATTAGGTGAAGTTGTTGAAGAAACATCTATATACACATTGTCAGAGTATATAACTCAAGCTGGTATATTAGATAGAGAAGCAGACTTAAGTCAATTTGACGATACCGCTATGGCTGCTATTATTATATCAGGACCTACAAATGTATCTGGTGTTTCTTACTCTGGTATAATGAAATATGGTTTAACTCAAGATTATAAGAAAGAAATAAACAGTCTTAGAACAATCAATCAAAATATAAGTCAAGCTATACAAAGCGCAAATACTGAAAACGCCAAAAAGTATTTACTTTTTAGCATGACAGAAAATCTAAAAAAGCAGGGTCTAGAAACAGATATGCTATCAGTTGACATATTAAATACTGGCGCTGAAAATGTTAAAAGACTTATAGCTACTGAGATTGCTAAAAGTGATTTTCTTTCAAGCATAGGTATTTCACCTGATTTAAGTGATGCAAAAAAAGCTGAGATTATAAATGCTTATAAAGAAACCTTAACAAAAGAGCAACTTAAAAGTTTTGATAATCAATTAAACGCTTTTGATGTTACAATAAAAAATATTAAAGACGGTATTGGTAAAGATGGTAGCTATGACACTGCTAAAAAAGCTTTAGGTAATATATATGAAAACTATAATGCTGAGCTAGATTTGGCGGGTGATACATCTAAAGGTAAAGAAAGAATAGCTAAAATCATACAAAGATTTAGAGAAGACACTGTTAAAGCTAATACAGAAAAAGCAAAGAATAATCCTGAAGTTGTTAATTACGTAGAAAACCAATTAACAGAAAGTGGTACACCATTAAACCGAGTACAAAATGAAGCGTTATATGCGGCGATAGGAGCTGAGTTGGCTTTAGACTCTGGTAGAGCTTTTGCTAATAAAATACTTATTAACACATCGGTAGAAAGTATATTAGGAAAAGGCACTAAGCTAAAGATTGCTGAGTGGAAAAACGTAAAACAACTTAAAGAAATATTAAGTAAAGAAGATTTAAATCCTGAAGAAGAGCGAGAAGCTTTTAGTAAATTAAAAGACAATAAAACATTTGGTCTTATTGTAGGTAATAAGCTTATAACTCAAAATGCAAAACAAGCAGAAGAAAGTCTAGCAAATGGTGAGATACAAGCGGGGACAGTTTTATTACATGAAATTAATCACGGTATTAATGATGGTAGAATAACAACAAAAGCTGGTAAAATAAATTACGCTACAAACTTATTTCAAGCTGCTAGTCAAAGCGAAAACATAGGACTTAGAGCTATACATGACAACACAGTTAAACTTTTAAATAAACTATTTCCAGATGAGAACATGGAAAATAGTGAAAGATATAGAGATGAATATACTACGGTATTACAAGAGCAAGCGTTTGCATATGAAGATAGATTACAGTTAGAAAAAGATGACAACGCTCTTGTTAGAGCTTTTAATGATTTAACTACAAACGCTAATGCACTTAACACGCCTAAAAAAGCTTTAAACTATATGCTAGCTAACAATGCTGGTTTTAGAAAGGGTAAGTTAAGTAGAAAGTCACAACAAGCTATTAACCAAAGAAAAGGTGGTGAAGTTAAATTTTCAGAGAAAAATATAAATGATCTCGCTGTAAAGTATAAAGCCGGTGAACTAGATGCTGATCAGACTATGAGTTTCTTTGATCAATATAGAAATACAGCTCTTGCTGCAATGGGCTTTGATACACGTAAAGGTGATATACCAACTGACAAAGCTTTAGGTTTTGCAACAGACGCTTTTGGTAGGGTAACTAGAACTTATAAGCCAGAAGATGGATCATTTACTAACTGGATATATAGCACTATAGGTAGAGAAGGTAGAGCTAAAATAGGTGAAGAAATAGAACGCAAGAAGGTTACGTCGCGTATTAGTGAGGTTCAAGAGCAAACAAGACTTAAAGCAGAAGAAACCGCAGAAGCTGGTATTGAATTAGAGGAAAGAGCTGCGCGTGAAGCTGAAACTGAAACTAGATTAATTGATCCCCGTAAACTACCTTTAGTGGCACCTAAAATGCGTGAAATAGAAGCTGTAGTTGATGTACAACCTAGTAAAATAACAACAGCTACATTTAAAAACATAGGCGATGATTTTGCAACTAAAATAGCGTCTATTATTTATGAAGTAGATGAGGGTAAATTAGGTAAAGACTCTAAAAATTTAACATATGCAGATCAAATAGTTGATCCAAAAACTGGTGAAAAAGCAGCTAGAGGTATAGTACAAAAGTCGCAGTTAGGACAATTGCAACAAGACTTTAAAACTGTAGATGCAACTCGTAAAGCTGTAAAATTATTACCACCATTTAATATAGTAACACCTACAGCTATTATATCTGAAGTAGAAGGTAATCTACAAGGTGAATCAATACCAGTTAGTAGAAATTTAACAGGTACATCTTTAGGTATATCTAACAAAGTATTAGATTTTTTCTATGAAGATTACATCGATCCAAGAGCTTTAAGTAAAGATCCAGAAGTTAGAAAAAGAGCTATAACAAATAAATCAGGTAGAAGTAGAGGTCTTACTACTCAAACACCTGTTAAAAAATTAAAACCTGAGTTTGTAGGTACATTGTCTACTGAAACAATTAAACGTATACAAAACGAGTTTGCAGAAATAAATAGAGATTTTAGTGAAATAAAAGATTCAAAAGCTAGATTAAAAGCGATAAGAGACGTAGGCCAAAGATTAAAAGGTTATGCTAATCTTGTGGGTAGTATTGTAGGTAATACTGTAGTTGATAAAAAAATAGACAAGATCGATATTAGAACAGCCAAGTCAAAACGTCAAATTAAAGCTGATGTAAGAGGTGGTAGATCAAAAGTACAGTTTAGTGAAAGATTAGCAAAAGAAATGCAAGAAGTTGCTGAAAGAGCTAGAATTTTAGAAAGTCCTGTTTACCGATCAACAATAAAAGAATTAAACGCTAGAGGTTTTGTTACTATAGCTGATATTAAAAATTCTTTAGGTTTACCAGTTAAAGAAGCAGATAAAACAAAAAATATAAAAAAATCTGGCTTCAGAGTTTTAGCTGGAGAATTAGATTTAATAGGTGGTATATTAAATGAGTTTATAAAAGATAATCCTAAATACTACGCAACAATAAAATCAGCTTTAACAGGATCATTAAGTAGATCTCTTTTTGGCGCTACAGGAACTTTTTATTCTAGAATAAATGCTCCAAAGCAAAGAACATTTCCTTTATCGCGACAATTATATAAAGTGAATGAAAGACTATCTAAAAATTTCGTTAAACTTACTGAAGATCAAAACTTTATAGAAGATCAATACGCTAAGCTAGAATACTTTAAAAATTTTTGGAAAGACGTTGAAACTTTTTTAAATAAGAAAAATAAAGACGGGTCTGATAATAGACACTTTGCTTGGGTGTTTCAAGAATTTAACGTTGATGCTGTTAATAATATGGGACATTTAAATAGAGTTTCGCCACCTATACTTTATTTACCTATAAACTCTGACGGTAGCATAGATTTTAATTCAGCTATTAGAGAAGAACATAATTTTCCATCTAATAATGTAGGTAATTTAATGTTGTGGGGTGCTATGAATAATCAGATTGATAATGTCATGAAGGTTATTAGCGCTGCTTATATGCAAGGTCCAATATTAATGACAGATGACAGGCGTATAGATGCAACTAGTATTGATGGTCAATTTGATAAAGAAAAATATAAATTTGGTAAAAAATTTAGCGGAGGTTTATCTGTTAATATGCCTAATTTCTTTTGGGACAAAGTAGTTCCAAGAATATTATCAGGTGATTTGGTTATACCAGAAGGATTAGCTGCGGCTATAAGATTAACTGCTGCTAATGTAAACTTAGATTCATATAAGTTTTTACCAGAAGATATGACAATGTCTGAATATCTATTTGGTACAAATGGTGTTCCAACAGAGACTAAGATAAAAGGTGTTCCAACTCAAAACCAAATTGCTCAAGAGTTTTTTAGCGGTGAAATAACATTGCAAGAAGCTAGACAAAAAGGCAAAGACGCTGTAGCTACTTTAAATAAGCTAAATGAAACTATAAAGCCAGAAGCTCCAACAGAGCTAGAGTTTCGTAGCAAAGCTGATAAAGCTATGGCCAACGCTAGAAACAGTGTTAAGTATTCTGAAAGAATTAGAAAAGCTAGAGTGTTTGATTTTGATGACACGCTTGCAAGATCTAAAAGTATGGTATTAGTTACTATGCCTGATGGTAGTACAAAAAGAATTAACGCGACAGAGTTTGCTCGTGATGCAGGTGATTTAGAACAGCAAGGTGCTGAGTTTAACTTTAACGAGTTTAGTAAAGTTATTGATGGTAAAAAAGGTCCATTGTTTGAGACAGCTAAGTTTATAAGCGAAGCGCCTGGACAAAGAGATGTGTTTGTGTTAACAGCTAGACCAGCTGACTCTGCTACAGCTATAAAAACTTTCTTAGATGGACTAGGCTTAAACATACCTATAGAAAATATAATTGGTTTAGGTGATGGAAAACCAGAGGCAAAAGCTAATTGGTTTGTAGAAAAGTACGGTGAAGGTTTTAACGACTTTTATTTTGCTGATGACGCTCTTAAAAATGTTAAAGCTGTTAAAGATATATTTGATGTATTAGACGTTAAAGGTAGAGTGCAGCAAGCAAGAGTTAAGTTTAGCGAAAGACTTAGTGAAGATTTCAACGACATGATCGAAAGAAATAAAGGTGTAAAATCTGAAGCTACTTTCTCTGATGTTGTAGCTAGACGTAGAGGTACTAAGCAAAAACGATACTCGTTTTTTATTCCACCATCAGCTGATGACTTTAGAGGTTTGACAATGTATACATTTGCTGGTAAAGGTAAACAAGGTGAAGCTGATCAAGAGTTTTTTGACAAAGCCTTAATTAAACCTTACCAACGTGGTGTTGCTGCTATGAACATGGCTAGAACTAAAGTTAGAAATGATTATAGAGCTTTATTAAACAACAATAGAGATATACGTAAGAAATTAAAAAAGAAAGTTGCTGATACTAAGTTTAACCTTGATCAAGCTATAAGAGTTTATTTATGGACTAATGAAAACTATGAAATCCCAGGTATGTCCAAGCGTGATCAAAAAACGTTATTTAATTTTGTTAATGCTGATCCAGATTTAAAAGCATTTGCAGAAGGTGTAAAGCTTGTAACTAGAAAAGATAAGTACTTAGAACCAAGTAGTTTTTGGGACGCGTCTACAATATTAGGTGATCTCAATGGTATTGCTACTCAAGTTAATAGAGCAGAGTATTTAAAAGAGTTTAATGACAATGTAGATATTATATTCTCAGAAAAGAATTTAAATAAAGTAGAAGCTATATATGGATTTAGAGTTCGTGAAGCTTTAGAAAATATGATATACAGAATGAAAACTGGTACTAATGCTAACAAGGGTGCTGGTCGTTTAGTTAACAAATGGAACAATTGGGTTAACAATTCTGTAGGTACAATAATGTTCTTTAACAGACGTTCTGCGTTATTACAGACAATATCTACGGTAAACTTTATAAATTGGAGTGATAATAATCCTATTAAGGCTGGTATTGCTTTTGCAAATCAACCACAATATTGGGCTGATTTTAAAACATTATGGAACTCACCAATGCTTGTAGCTCGTAGACGAGGACTTGAAAGCGACTTGCAAGAAGCTGAAATTGCTAAAGCGGCTAAAGAAGGTGGAGCGCAGGGTGTTATATCATATTTACTTAAAATAGGTTTTACACCTACACAGTTAGCGGATAGTTTTGCTATTGCATCGGGTGGTGCTACGTTTTATAGAAACAGAATTAACACATACAAGAAACAAGGTTTATCACAGCAAGAGGCAGAGACAAAGGCGTTTGAAGATTTTAGTTCTATAGCACAAGAGACACAGCAGTCTGCAGATCCAATGCTTATCTCTAGCCAGCAAGCTAGTGTACTTGGTAGGTTAGTTTTAGCTTTTCAAAACACACCAATGCAGTATACACGTTTAATAAAGAAAGCAGGTCAAGATCTTATTAACCGACGTGGTAATCCTATGACAAACATAAGTAAAATTATTTACTATGGGTTTGTACAAAACTTAATATTTTCTACATTACAAAATGCTATGTTTGCATTGTTACCAGGGTTTGATGATGAAGAAGAAGAGTTTGCGACAGATAAAGAACGTGAAAAGTATTTTGAAAAAGAACAACGTAGAGAAGATACTAAAATAGCTAGAACATTAAACAGTATGGTAGATACATTACTACGTGGATCAGGTTTAGCTGGAGCAGTTGTTTCAACTATTAAAAACGTAATAATGGAATACTCTGAGCAACAAGATAAAACACCTATTGAAAAAGAAAATGCAGATATAATTATAGCGGCACTAAATATATCCCCACCAATAGGTTCTAAAGTTAGAAAGCTAAACAATTTCTTACAAACAGAAGAGTTTGAAAAAGATGTTATAGCCGAGAGAGGTTTTGATGTTACAATAGATGGTAGATTCCAACTTAGTCCTTCATATGATATGGTTGGTGAACTAAGTTCAGCTATATTCAACTTACCACTTGACAGAGCTGTTGATGAAGTTAACGCTATAACAGAGGCTTTAGATAGTAGAAATACATCATGGCAAAGACTTGCGTTAGCTATGGGTTGGAGACAGTGGGACGTAAATGCTAGAGTTGAAGAGCATGATCTTATTAAAACCACCGCTAAAGAAAGACGTAAAGAAGAAGGTAAAGTAAAAGCTAAGGAAACTCGTCGTGAAAATAAATTAAAAGAAATAGAGTTTCTTAATGAAAGAAAAGAAATTCTTAAAACACTTTCGCCAGAAGCAAAGAAAAAAGTATTAGCTATTGAAAAAGAAACAAAAGCCTGGATACCACTGTTTAAAATAAAACAAATACAAAAAGAAGATGAGTCAAGTAGACAAAAAGAAGTTAGCGTGCAATAAACCTAAACGTACACCTAACCATAAAACAAAATCTCACATTGTTAAAGCTTGTGAAGGTGGTAAAGAAAAAATTATACGCTTTGGTCAACAAGGCGTAACTACAGCTGGCAAACCTAAATCAGGTGAATCAGCAAAACAAAAAGCACGTAGAGCTAGTTTTAAAGCTCGTCATGCAAAGAACATTAAAAAAGGTAAAATGTCTGCTGCATACTGGGCTGACAAAGTAAAATGGTAATAATGAATTTACAACAATTAAAATTATACATAATCAACGGATCAACTCTAGGTGTAACAACTTTAGCAAATATAGAAATGGGTTTAAAAATAGTACTTTTATTAGTTACTATAGGATATACTATATCTAAGTGGTGGGAAATAAAATCTAAGAAATAATGGGGAAAATTAGTCCAGCTTGTAAAGCTGCAGCAAAAAAGAAATTTAAAGTATGGCCTAGTGCTTACGCTTCAGGTTGGGGTGTAAGATGTACTAAGGCTGGTGGCCCAGGTAATATGGGTAAGAAGAAAAAGAAGTAATGCCAAAAAGTAAAGTAAAAGGTGGTGGTACCACTAAGGTTTGTCTACCTTATAAGAAGTATAAGAGCATGAGCAAAGAAGAAATACAAAAAGTAATACGTGCTAAACGTAGTGCTGGTGCTCAAGGTAAGTATAAAAGATCTAGCAAATCAAACGTAAAAGGTGCTCGTAAAAAAGGTGCTACATTACGTGACTGGTTTGAAAAAGAAAAATGGGTTAACATAGCTACGGGTAAACCGTGTGGCGAATAAATATAAATAATTATGGGAGTATTAAATAAACTTAAAGGTCGCATGTCAGGTTACAATGCGCTTACTAAAGGTCCAACGAAGACTGTGCATTTCGATCCTACACAAGATGATGGTTTTTTAATGGAAGAACAACAAAGTAAAAAAGTAGATTTAGAAAAAGCTAAAGAAATGGCTGATGCTACTCAAGCATATGAAACTACAGATCGTATGGCTAAAACAGAAACAAAAATTGATGAAGCTAAAAAATCCGGTAAAGCAGGTAGTTTCTGGAGTAGCTACGCAACTAAAGAAGAGAGATTAAAAGATCGTAAAAAAAGACAGGTTGGTAGAGCCGAACGTAAAGAAATACGTAAGGAAGCTAAGCAAGGTGAAATTAGTAAAGAACAAAAACGCGACAAAATAAAAGCTAGTCGTAAAAAACAAAAGCCAACTGGTAAACAAAAAGGAGATATCTAAACTTGGTCATGAAATATTTTCAATACGAAGAATTTGATTCGCCTGATATACAAGGTAGCGGGCAGATGATGAGTAAAGAGTTATTGAGTAAGTTAGATATGATACGTGAAGAGTTTGGTAAACCCATACATATAAACTCTGGCTATCGCACAGAGGCTCATAACGAGGAAGTTGGGGGAAAACCTACATCATCTCATTTAAAAGGTTTAGCGGCTGATATAGCTTGTAAAAATAGTGCTGATAGATTTGAATTAATAAATTTATTTATTAAGCACGAAATAAATAGAATAGGAGTTGCCACAACCTTTATCCATGTAGATATAGATAAACACAAAATAAAAAACGTCATATGGACGTATTAAAAAAATAAAGTAATGGGAAAATTATTTATAAAATTAGGAACGTGGATGCAAGCGGTTTGGTGTAAACTGTTGTGTAAATGGAATTGGTTAGTATCTAAATTAATTGTAGATGTTGAAGATTGTCCAGTAGCACAGTGCATGTGTAAGAAATAGGATCAAAGAAATAACGGGCGTACCATACCCGAAAGATCCTGTAACCAAAGGGGACCGCAATAGCGATCCCCTTTTTTATTATCCGTCACAGGCCAAACAGTCTTCAGACATAGCAGCATCAGCTATATCCCCACGTAATACTGATTCTGTTCTAACATAGTATAATGTTTTAATTCCTTTTTTCCAAGCTTCCATATGTACCTTGTTAATCCACTTAGGTGTGGCTTGACTAGGAAAAGCTAGGTTAAGGCTAACAGATTGATCTATGTATTGTTGTCTTATTCCTGCTTGATTAACTAATTCAAGTTGATTTATTTCTTTAAAAGTTTTAAATACTTCTTTAACTGGTATGTCATGAGCAATTGTAATATCATCAAGCTCAGATATATTCTGGATACTACCCCCGTCAGCCAGTATTTTATTCCATATTTCCTCATTATTTAACTTGTGTTTTCTTAATAACTTAACTAACGTAGGATTTTTTCTTATAAACGTTCCTTTGGCTGTTTGCTCGGTAAACACATTAGCAGCCCAAGGTTCAATACCTGGTGAAACGTTCCCACTAAGTTTGCTATTGCTAACAGTAGGAGCAACAGCACGTAGGTGAGTGTTACGAAGACCAGTTCCACGACACCAAAGAGGTTCTCCATAAGTCTCCGCAAGAGATCTACTAGCTCTCTCACTTTCAATTTTAATTTGTGAAAAAATCCTTCTGGTTTCGAACTGAGCGGGTAGTCCTTCAAATGGTAATCCTTTTTCTTGGAGGTATGTATGCCAGCCCAATACGCCGAGGCCGAGTGCTCTGCCTTTTTCTGCAGATCTGACTGCATTTTCAAATCCATATCTGTATTTTGCTCGTTGAATAAACTCTTCCAAGACTCCATCAAGGAACCATATACTATCGTAAATAAGGTTCGTATTTCTCCATTCATCATACTTTGCTAAATTTAAACTTGATAAACAACAAACAAAGCTGTGTGATTCATCAGTATGTAATACTATCTCACTGCATATGTTTGTCATGTGAACTTTTAAGGCGTTGTCTTTATAAGCTTGTGGGTTAGTCTTATTTGTATTTCCTTTAAATAAGATATAAGGCTCACCAGTAGCTTTTCGTTTCTGTAATAATAATCCCCATCTCTTTCTCGCTTGTTTGTCTCCTTGTTCAAGTCGGCGCATAAACTTATCGCCGACGACAGCGCATTGATGCAAGTTGAGGGATTGTCTGTTGACATCTCCTTTGGGTTCTCGTATTTGTAGCCACTCTTCGAAATCGGGATGCTCAATGTTAATATTAACAGATGCAGCTCCTCGTCTGACAGATCCTTGATTAGTGGCAAGTATAGTGCTATCGTAGATTTTACAAAACGGCACAACGCCATCACTTGTTCCATTGTTAGTTATTTTTGCGCCGGCGGGTCTAATCATATTAATGCCAATACCAACTCCACCGCCATGTTTAGCAAGTAGCATCATCTCTAAATTCTTCTGCCCTATATCTTGTATGCTATCAGCTACATCAATCCCAAAGCAGCTGATAGGTAAACCACGATCAGTGCCTGTATTAGACAACACTGGAGATGCTAAACATAACCAACCATTCCAGATGTATTCAAAAAACTTTTCGGCCATCTCAGGTCTGTATAAACGTTTAGCAACAGTCGTAGCTACACGCATATAAGCATCTCTTGGGGTTTCGCCTTCTAGTAAATAACTACCACCAATTGTAGTCTTGTATACTTCGTTGTTGCCCCAACTAGGGTAATCAATCCCTTTCTTCCAGCTGTTGTCCCACATTTCTTTTTTCTTTATCGTATAATTCTTCTACTAATTTTTCCCACTCATCTTTACCTATATGTAATTGAAACGCTGTTAACGTTCCTTGCGACAAGGATTTTAAGTCGTTTATTTCTTCTATTAGTTTCCTAATAACATTTGTTAAAGCTGATACCTTATTTTGTAATACTTTAACCTTACTTTGTTTTTCACCTTTCATTTTTATAATCTATTATAAAACCAATTAATACTATTATATTCATGCCTAGACTAGATAGTAGTTCATACGCATCATGGAAATTATGTATTGATAGATGTATATGTCCTACTACCCAGAAAGGTATTGCTAAATTTTGACTGATCCAAACAATTGTATATTTTAAAAACTTTTTCATTTGTGTTTATAAAACATTACCACTACTATTCTTTGGTCTGTAAATTCATTAGGATATTTGCTATGAAAATAATTACAAGGGTAAGACAATAGTCTATTGTCTCTATAACCTATTATTGAATTTAATTTCCATTTTGATTTATCATTAGCGTCTTCTATAAGCATGCGATCAAATTCTTTATTGTTAGACTCTTTATAAGTATAACCATGATTTTCATGCTCCCAAAACGCGGTGCCATGCAGTCTGTCTTCATTGGCTTTAACAAATAAAACTACTGCACGATCAGGCCGTTGACCTTCAATTATAGTGTCGTTATGTATACGCCAACTATTGTCTTGACCTTGTTTAGCTTCTCTAGCAAAACATAATATATTTTCAAGTTGTTTACCTTCTATACTTTCTAAAGAAGTTATAATGTAATTCACAAACTCTTGTGGTAATTCTTTAATAAAAAAATCTTTACCTGGAGTATGTACTACCTTAAACTCATCACAATAATTAACAAGTTCTTTATATAGTTTAGGTGGTAAAAAATTATCTTGTATATATATCATCTAATTAAATGTGTTAACCAAGCTATTAAACCATTGAAGTTTAAAGCTACTAAGTTCCATTGTTTACGTGACATTACTTGTATTATTACACATGTAAAACCTGCCACATATAACGCTGGTTCAATTGTCCATTGTGCTGCTATCAAAAAGCCAGCGCCCATATATCCAATACGAGACGCTACCTTTTGATATGGTGTTAGTTTATTGGTATATCTTAAAAACTTTATAAGTCTATACCTCCATAGTCTTTTAGTTTCCACTACCAAATGTCATCAAAGTCTTCACCTTCGTTAGCTTTACTATAGTCAGTTGGCCTAATAGCGAAAAAATCAGTATGGGTATGACCACCAGTGAGATGATAGAACCAATCGAGGTTTGCTGCAGCCTTCTTATCATAATCAAATATCGAAAGATAACCGAGCTCTTGTAATTTTTCATTTGCTCTTTTTCTTATAAACTGTTTAAGATCATCTGCTTTTAAGTTTTCAATGTCACCCATTTCAAACATCTTGTCAATATACTTTTCTTCTAATTCAACCATTGTTTTAGCCGCTTGTATAACATCGTCTTGACAAGCGCTTAGTAACTTAGGGTCTTCCTGACACATATGTCTAAATAACTGACAACCCATTTTACTGTGCAATGATTCATCACGCACAGACCATTTCATTTGTTGTCCTATTCCCTTGAGGAGGTTTCGCAATTGAAAACTGTACAAAACAGCAAACGCGCTGTATAATGAAACACCTTCAGCGAAAGCACTAAAGATTGCCAAACTTTTTCCAATTTTAACTTTATCATTTCCTTCATAACTAACTAAATTTTCAAATCTTTGGGCAGTTGCAGGTTCGTGTAAAAACGCCTCATAATTTTCTAATCCTAATGTTTCATTTAAGTAACTATAAGCTACAGCGTGTATTGTTTCTTGCGAGCCAAACATCATAGCCATCTGCTGTATCTCATGCTTTGGAAACCATGATACTACTTTCTGAGTCCAGTAGTCTGATACCGCACATTCTGTCTGAGCGAAACCGAGTAATATGTTTCCGACCAGGTTCTTCTCTTTGTCATTTAATTTTTCTTTCCAATCTTTTAAATCTCCTTGCATAGGTATTTCCGTATGCAACCAAAATGCTTGAGCTTGTTTTAACCAACCCTCTGTGTAATACTCAGGATACTCAAAGGGCTTGTATGGTATACGTTCGTCAAATAATCCCATTACTTATAAATTTCTAATGCAAAGTCTATAAATGGTAGATAAAATACATGAGCTGTTTGTGTTGGTTCGTTATAACTTCTTATACCGAACAATATACCTGGATAAAATCCTATTGAAAAAGTCCAATCATTTTTTACCTTGTCCTCTATATTTTTTGACATAATTTTTACTTTGTTTATTATTACTATGTTTACTTTTAGCGTGTACGCCAGGTCTATTCTTTTTTGGTTTTTCTATATAAGCTGATATTGTTAATTTAGCCATAACACTTTATATTATATTCATTTTGTTTTTTAACTATATCTTTATATTTTACATAGCCTTTAATTTCCCATGACCACTTAACAAATTTATCGATCTGACGCTCAGCATATTTTTGCCTTGCTAGTTGTTTTTGTTTTGCAATATTAACTTTACTGTCTCGTCGCATTCTTTTTGATTTTGTGGTTTGTATAAAGTAAAAGGACCTAGTCTTCTCTCTGCAATTAGTTTTTTAAATATTTTCCAACGCAAGGGGAAAGACTCGTTGGCTCTACCTTTACACTCTATTATAAAGCCTTTACCAACAAAGTCTGGCGTGTATTTTATATTAAGTATTTTTTTATTACCTCTATTTTTATACACTCCTTTTCCATTAGCGCATCGTTCATAACACTCAAACGGAAAGTCAAACGATTCAATTAACTCAAATGTTTGGCCTTCGTATAGGGCTGTTATACCCGCTTGCTTGAGCGCAAGATACATGTATTTTTCTAATCCAGAAGCAAATTGTATCCCATCAGCAGTAACTTTTCTACTTTGAACAGGACCTTTTTTTCTTTTATAAGATCTCTTCATCATTAACTTCAATGTCATAGTGTAAACCATCATTACCGTTTTGCCCTATAACATTCATTCTATTAAGCATTGCTTCTTCTATTTCATCACGCAGGCAGTGTCTTGCTGCTTGAATATATAACAACGCGTCCATTATTTCTTCTTGTACATCAACTAAGAAACGATCTAGGTCTTTGACTTCACCCTGTATTTCGTCCATCATTGTGGCGCCATACTTGGCTTGGCCAACTAAACTACGTTGATCAATTTTGTTAATTACTTCTTGTACAATTTTATCTTGTGTTTTAATCTGCATCTTTTACAAATGTTCCGTTAATCATTTTACCAGTGCGTTTGGCTATAACATTATACGCTGACTGAATACAATCTTCAATGTTTAGATTTTCAAACTTAGCGATGCTTGTAAGTACAACAACCATGTCGCCAATAGCGTCTTGTATCTCTGCTTTGTCTTCTTTAAGTAACGCTTCAGCAAGCTCGCCTGCTTCTTCCATTAACTTAAGGTATTGTGTCTTGCTATTGCCTTTGTCATATATACCTTTATCTTTAGCCCACTCTCTGATTAATTCAAACTGATCTTGGTGTGAGTATAGTTTTTCTTTTATAGGCAACGCTGGTTCAGCCATGAAGGCTTCATACCAGGCTTTATTGTATATGTAACTACGCTGATCATTGTACATAGATGTTTTAGCGTTTGCCATTATCCATGGTATCGTTTGTTCGTTGATTTCGAACTGGCCGTGATACGTGCGCCATGTAAGACCAATGTTATCCAGTAAATGTCCTTTAAGTTTATTCAATGGTACTGGAAATGTTGAGGTTTGTTCTGTCGCGTTTATCTTCATTTTATTAAATAGATTTTTATACAATTTTCTATCGACCTTATAGCCGTAAGACTTTTGAAGTTCTATTTCGCGGTCTGATATAAAATCTATATCGTCTGACTGCTCAAGAACTTCGTATTCACCCTCCTTATAGCCTTGCATAAGGGTTACTCTGTTATTAAGATTACGTGTAACACCAATCTTTTTACCTGGTATGTGGTATAAATAATACATAAGTTATAATTTGTCGTTATATAAGTGCATGTTATGCGCAGCATGATAATACCAACCGACGTCAATAGACAGCCTGTCTGCAATCATTTTTTGTAATGATGAAAACTGATACTGATCATTACAGAAACCGTACCAGATGTCATTAGAACGCATGTAGACAGACATACACAGTTCGTTGTTTAGTATTGTAAACTGTATCGCATATGTACATGGTGTGTCTTTAGTATATTGTGCCCACTCCTTAGCATCATAAATAGTTATAGCCGCATGTCTAGTGTTCGGGTTTTCTTTTAACTTAGCAACTACATAATCTAGTTGATCGTGTCTACCCCATTGATAACCATAGTTTGAATTAACCTCACCATTACTATCTGCCATACGCTCCCATATTGGTGGAACTTTACCATACAGCTCACCTAGTTTCCTAACACGTGGATCACCAGATAAATACCACTGCCATTCAGCTTCGGCATACTCTAGTTTCCAGTTACGCTGTTTATTAGTTATGTGATTATCTAAAGGGTCAGCAATATAAAACCCAACATTAAATATAGCCTTTGTGTTATCAAAATCTATACCACTAATTATAATCTCATTAAGCACTGCTTCATAAGCTTCATTAGCGTTTGAAAAACTATTTCGCATATTTGTTATAATAATATTTATAATACTCGTACATCTTTTCCCAAACATCTATTGCGTAATATTCTTCTGGCGATCTATGTACTTTGTTTTTAATTTTAATTTCAATAGCCCAAGGAGCTTCTAATTTAAGCTCTGGGAATATAATTATACCGTTATTAATACACCATCTATAAGCTTCTTTTTCTTCTTCACTAGCATCATATTTACCGTAGTGTATCGTTCTTTGGTTTTTATTCCCACGGTAAGGCATTGTCTTCAGTTACTACATCTAGCCGCGGTATAAAGCTACCAGATTTTGGTTCCCATTTAAAATGTGCTTCAGCACCATTTTCACCTAAGTTTTGAAACTTTACTTTAAGTATTTTTGCTTTTACGGTTTTAGCTTCATAATCTCTGTGAACTAATATACCGTGATAACTAGCATCGTACCATTCACCGCCACCTTTAATGTTATACATAGTAGGCTCTTCAATTTTACCGTCTTTGTCTTTGTACATTTTAGTTGGGTGCGCTACAATAAATACAAGTACATCATACTTCTTAGCAAACATTTCTATCTTAGTAAGATACTCCATTGTATAACGGTTCACGTCTTCTGTTTTACAATCAACGTCTCGTATTTTATTAAATGGATCAATGACCAAGCATTTAATACCTTTACGTTTAACAAGCTCAGCACCCTTACGTAGCACAGACTCAAGCGTGTAACGTTCCATGTCAATAAAAAAGTAATTGTCATTAACGTGTTCAGCAACTTGCTTCCATTTATCTGTACCAATATCAGAACGTGTAGGCATATCACCCCACGTTTTACGCATTAACTTATGAGCGTGTAAATATGTTGGCGCATTTTCTGGACTAGCGAACGCTGTTTTCCAACCATAATTAGCGTTATACCCAACAACCATTTGGTCGACAAAATCACTCTTTCCGGAACTAGGTATACCAGTGACAGTAATAAATTGACCAGTGTAAGTTGAAAAAATTTCATCAAAATTAGGTAAGCCAACTTGGTATCCTGGTTTAAAGCCATTCGTAACAAAGTCGGTAACTTCGCTTTCAATATCCCTGAATGTCGTAACATTCTCAAGCGGTACTGGTCTTGCCCTTGTAATACGCTCTGCCAGTTTTTCTTTTCCATATTTAATTAGATATTCATTAGCGTCTTTGCACTCTTCAAAGTCTGCTAAATAACAAACCTCAGCTCCAAGCCTACGCACAAGCTCTTGTTGTAGCGCTTGACCCGCGTCGTCTGAATCAACAGCTAAGATTATTTTTTCTTTATCTTCAAAATAATCAATACAATTATCTAAATAATCTAAGTTGTTTGTATTAAGCGTTGCGCCGTTAGGAACTGATATAGCATTTTTAATACCAGCTTCATGCAAAGCTAGCACGTCCATTTCGCCTTCAGTTATTATACATTCGTCATAACCTACAATACTATTTATATTATAGAAAACTTTTTCAGCTCCTTTGTAAAGCTTAAAGTTTTTACGACCATCTCTATATTTTATGTTAATGAGTTGATCACCCATTATATAATTAAACTGAATTGTATTCTCGGTTTTACCAGTCTGCGGCATCCACTCAGGACCCTGTCCGACTTTAAGATCGTCAAGAGTCCTTTGTGATATACCACGTGATTTAAACCATTCAACCGCTTTGTTTTCAACGGGTAAGTACTTAGTTATCTCAGGTCTAACATAGACCTTTTCACTAGCGCCCTTGCGTTGATACGTATGTAGCTGAAAAGTTGTATTACAATTGTGACAAGTACCGAGACCACGTTCCCAATCATAGCTAGCACATTCTGCTTTCTGGTTTTTGGGTTGTCTATCGTGAGAACAAAGAGGACACACGCCCTGTGCTTTACCCTCTTTAAGACCGTATTGATTGAATGTATCAATCAAAAATCCATTGATCTCTGCTGTCTGCATTTAATTTAATTTATTTACGATTCTTCATTATCATCTCTACAGTCAGGACATATGTCGCAAAAGTCATATTCCTCTTGCGACATTTCCTTGTTACAAAACTCACAATACATTAAAATGGTAAGTCATCTTCAGCTGCCACTGCTTGAGGCGCAGCTTGTTGTACAGGTGCAGGCCCACCATCGCGAGGCGCAACCGCAACATTTTCTCCGTTTGTCCATACTACTTTTACATTACCTAGATAAACTTTATTTTCTCCAGCATCACGCTCGTCCTTAGTCTGTTGAACAGTTACTGGACCGTTGTTACCGAACTGATCTAGCTCATCGTTAAGTGTAATAGTAATTGGTAAGTATTTACCTTTTTTACCATTGATAATTTTATCTTTTGGTATTTTAGTAAGGTCAATACTAGTTGCTATAATACTAGCCATTATACATAAGTATTTAATTGATTAAACATACGCTGCAACTGATCTTTAGTCGCATTAGTATTACGACGTAAGTTGTCTACAGCTTTAACATGGTTTTGATTAGTATAAAAGTTATCTACACTTGTTTCAATTCCTGTAACAGTACAAACTTTAGTTTGATTTTTTCTAGCTCGTGCCATAATAATTGGTTTAAAGGGTTTCGTTAATAAAAAATTGTGAAGGATCAAAACCTTCTTGTCTATAAAATAATTGGTATTGTTCAACTGCTTTCTTTACTTTATCAGCTCCTCGCTGTAAAAACTCAGGAGAGCAATCGAATATACCTATTTGATGTGTTGTTTTATCTATTGCAATAAACAACATCTCGTAACCAAACAACTGTTGGTATATATAAGCTTGACTATCGTAGTTATATTTAGATGCTGACCATTTAAACTTATTAAGATCTGCCGTTGTCTTCAAATCAATGATAAGTTTCTCATCGTGATTTAATACGTCAGCTTTACCTTTCCATAACTCATTTTCAAGCTCACCAATACCAGGCGTTTCATATTCGCAGTTACCACGTATAAGACCTTTACAAACATCGTTTGATAAAATCTTATCTGTCATTAACTCAATCATATCAACTTCTGACTGTAACAAGCAAAGTTCTCCACCTGATAATTCCTTATATGCTTTAACGTTTCTATTTACAGCCTCAATAACCTTAAAACTTTTAAGTTTATCTGGCTCAAGTATCGCCGTGTGAAAATACCCACCAACTAAAAACGCTGGTGTTGGTTTCGACGGTTTACCTAAAGCTAAAGGGTCTTTCAAAAGCGTAGAGATGTCTGAGTTGCTAAGGTATTGTTTACCAAACTCACCATAGTAATGTTCATCATCTCTAAGCTTTTCAATTATCTCATTTTTGCTCATGCTTTTTTAGTTCAGCTTTTGCAGGAACAGATACAGTATACTTAGCATTAATGGCTGATATTGAGCCACCAGCTTTAATATAGTCTACAGCTTTTTTAAAAGCTTCTGAACCTATTTCAAGCGAAGGTTTAGTTTTACTCTCGGTCTTTCCGTGAGTATTCGACGCATCTGAGTCTTGCGTGTCATCTATTAGAAATAAATTTCCTAACGCGTACTTCTTCCCGTAGCTTGAAGCAGAACCAAACTGTTGAGGTACTTGCATACCTTTCTGGTTCAAATCTACACCAACAATAGCTGTTGCTGATATTTCGTTTTCACCGTCAGATATAATAGCTGTTGACTCAATAATAGGTACGTTGTCGAATAACGTTTGAACCTCTTCGTTTATTGTAACTGTTACTCCTAACTCAAGTAGAAAGGGTTTTGTTGCTTCAAGAATGTCTTCGGCTGATCTGAAGTAATATTTGCCGAACGAATTAAACCTACTTTTTTTCGATTTAAATTTAGTCTGGATAGTAGCCAGCTTTTCGTTTAATGTCATAGGTATATTGGTTTTTACTTATTAATATAATTACACATAAAAATAATGTTTTACAACTACAACCTACAGATAGTCAATCACTTGCGAGTGATCAACATTGTCTATAAGTTTTTGTACTGCTTGTTTTTTTAGTTCACTTACACGTACATAATTGCTAACACCTTCTATATTTAAAGCAATTGCTATTTCTTTAGCAGAATGCTTATCACAGTCAAGACCATATGACAGCCTTAGCACCTCATATTCTTTTTTATCTAAGTGTTTTAATAATAAACTTTTTAGATAAGAATTTAACAATGCTATATTATATGGTTCTGACTTATCCGCTATTTGATGTATCATTTGCTCACCTTCGTCATCAGCAGGTTGAGCATCGATTGATAAAAATATAGAGTTGAAAAACATTTCAACCATTTTTTTGTCTTTAGGATTTTGACGTATCTCGTTCATCTTATGCTCAGGTATGCGAATATCACCTCTATGCATATCAATGCGCCTACGTATAGCGCCTTTAATACGTTTACTAAAAAACGACTTTAAAGTTTTTTCAATATCATCAGACTCATCAAGAGTTTTCCACTCAAGCCTGTCAACAGCTTTTTGAAGCGCGTAACCGCCTTCTTGTATTAAATCATTAATACTCATGACGCCCGATGCTTGCTGAGAAGTTGAAAATTTTCTAGCTATATTTTCTACCAAAGGCATAAACTTTATTACAATTTCATGTCTAGTATATTCTTTGTATACTTTATCTTCAGGCATAGATCGTTTAAGATCCTCTTTGTACCTTATATAGTTTTGTACATTGTACTTTTTCATAGTTGTTGATTAAGTAATTCTTTTTCTTTTTTAAGTTCATTACCCATGTTACGGTATATAGTTCTAGTAGAACAGTCAAAGTAAGAAGCAATGCGGTTAATAGTGATTTTATCTTGCATTTCGTTTATAGCAAGCATAGCATCGTATATATCATCTTGAGTTATACTTTTACCTTTACCAATTATACTACCTACTATTTGCAATTTTTCTTTAGGTGTAAACTGGCAAGTATCTTTAAATATAATTTTACGTAGCTTATTTTTAGGCGGTTGCTCTAAATCATACATGCTAACCTCATAAATTATATTCTTTAGTAGCTGCTCTGACACTGAAAACGTTACAAAACCATTATTCTTATCGCATATACCTCTTGTTATATACTCAAACTCATCTTGATCCATCGCTGGATTTAGATACCATATGACAAGTAAATGCCATTTTAAAGACCGGTATGTGGTTATTTTAGCTTTAGTTCTAAATAAATCATAACACTCGTATGTACCATTATAGTATACGTGACCCCACTCGTGTACCTCATCTGGTTTATCACTTGTAGGATCACGCCTGTATATAACTTTGTTTTGGTCTAAAAACTTGGTATTTCGGTATGACATTAGCCCATTACTTATTACTATTAGGGGCTGTTGTCACAGCCTCTTTAGGTTCCAGTGTGCATATAATAATATGCTCGTTTAAAAAATCATTTTCTTCTTCACGTAATTTCATGAATAAATCTTTAGTTCTGCCCATTATTTTAAAAATGTTATTAGTTTTAATCTTTTTTGATATTTGTGAAACAAATCTATTTTATTTTTATCAACTTGATATCTAAGTGCGTCGTTGAGTATACTATACTTCAACTCCCATATTGTTGTCTTTAGATACTTTACGTGGTTTAGCTTTCTTTTGTAGCTTTTTAATCTTATTTGCAATATTCCCATAATTAGTTGATTTGAAGTGGTCGTATAATTTTTTGCTCATTTTTATTTCTTACTAAATGTTTTTCTTGTTCATAATAATTCCAATAGGCTGATACTGAATCGCCTTCTACTTTATACTCATCAGGCATACACTGCGGAGGTTCTGTAAATATTTCAGAAGTAATACCGTCAGGACAAAAGCTTAGTGCATACCTGCACTTATCTATAGTCATATGGATTTTACCATATCTTTTAGTATACTCTTGCCCTAACGCTATCATGTGCTCGTATAACCAAAAATAGTTTGGTCTGCTTTCTCTAGCCCATATTGTTGATGGGTGATTCAGATGTGCCTGTCTATATGGTACATCGCTAGGATCACCGTAAACATGATGAGCTGTGCAAAGCATTTGAGCGGATTCCAATATCATCTTTACTTTGTGCTTGTCATAAAAATAACTAGCGGCTTTGTAAGGATCTCGATCTAAATAAAATATGTTCATATTCTTCCGTCTGGATTAAATTCTTCAGGATAGTCTGTAATTACTAATTCAATATAAAAGAATATTAAATCAAGTACAATTGCTCTGTACATTTTATTAAAATATACATAGCTTATACCTAGCTGATATTGGCCTGCGTATTTTCCTGTTTTAAGCTTCATTCGTAATCTCTTATACATTTAAACTGCGGGTGACGGTAGTTACCTGCTTTTGTACGCTCAAAATAAGTAAATGTAGCGCGCTTACCAATATAGTCGTGTACATTATTTAGTATATTAGCTAGATCTTTGTAATTAAAGCCTTTACCTGGTGGACAACCGAACTCAATACCTTGATCGTCCATCATAAAAAACTTACCAAGTGTGCCAGTGCGCTTGCCTTTACCAGCTTCATAACCTACAATTGTAGCTTCATCATCACTGAAATCTTTGAATTTTTGTAAGTTGTAGCTACGTTTTTGCTCATATGGACCGTTAAGTCTTAGTATAGAGCCTTCGTAACCTTGCTTTAGAAACCCATCGTAATGCATATTAGCAGCTTCTTCGTATTTGTTAACACGGTGTGTTTCAACTGGAATAACTACATTACACCACAAGTTTCTGCTTGACAATAGCCAGTTAAGCCGATCTTCATAACTAGGCCCTTCAGCTATGCAGTCATACACGTGATATTGTATAAGATGTTGTGCATTTCGGCGGTCCTCGTCAGTCGGTTTTTGTTTTCTGACTAATGATATAATTTGCTCAAAATCGTCTCTTAGAGCATGATTATACAGCTCACCGTCGAGTACTGCATTAGGTTGTACTTTAAAAAATCTTTCAAGCCTTAGTTCGATGTGGCGCAAATTGCGAAACTGTTTACCAGTTCTAGAATATGCACCATCTTTGGTAAATATACAACGCACGCCATCAAACTTAGGTTGTATAAATACAGGCTCGCTAAAGTCGATTCTTCTGTCATCAACTTTATGCGCTAGCATTGGTTTAATCATAATCCTTTTAATTTATTTTCTAAATATTCTATCTTGCGTTTAATAATAGCAGCTTTTTCATACTGCTCTTTCTCTTCGTAGGCTGACAATAGGGTCATAAGTCTAGCTATTTCTGATAGCAAAACCTCTTCATCTGTTGTCTGCCTGTAGTTGCCAAACACGTCTTGTTGTAAAGCAACTTCAATATCTTTACCTGAAGCTTTGATTTGGTCAATAAACTGTTGATCAAATTCACCTTGCTTTTTTAGTAATAAACTAAAAACTTTATCTGCTACTATATCAGCAAACTCTTCCATTTGTTGTTCTGTCATTTTTCCCATTCAATTTTCTCATACTTTTTAAGCGCATCAGCAGGTTTACCTACAAATATAACTTCTTCAGTGTATGTATCATATATAGCCATATAGGTTTCTTCGCCCTCTTTAGGAAACAGAGTATACACATAATTCGCCCAGCCATAATCATCATTAATAGGTGATAAATACAAACCACCCGGTCGATCTTTAAAGTGTTTTATAAACTGAGCCGCAAAACAACCTGGGCCATTTGCAAATTTATTCAACTCTGGTTTTCCTGATATACCGTTCCCAATGCTAATATCTTTTAACCAATTAGCATATTCTACTGCCATATATTCAGGATAACCATCATATTGCTGATAAATATTCACAAGCGTAAGCTCTGGTCTTTTGTGTGCTTTATCATACGCCAAACCTTCTTGACGTGGTATAATTCGTGTTAGTGATCTAGTTCCCATTATAATCCTGATTTTTTTAAAAAGTAATTGTATACTTCTGGTATATGTTTTTTATAGTAAGGTTGTTCTTGTGCAACCCAGCGTTTAAGACTTTGCTTATCGTGAAACGGAGCGCACATATTAAATACTGGTTCTATATCATCAATGAAGTCACCGACTGTCCAGCCTTCCCATATATGTTTATCTCTATTCATTTATAACTCCTTGTTCTATTAGTGATTGTGCAGTTCTACCGAACCAACCTTGCAGTTTGTAAGCTAAACGTGTATCATGTAAGTGCTGCCAAGCTTCAATTATTTGCTCTTCAGTACCCTCTTCGAAGCCTTCAGCTAGTCCAACTGCTTGATAATCAGTTATATTATTCATATTTTTCTAGTATTTCTTCAATATCATCTTCGTAGTCTACGATAACTCTACCTAGCTCTAAAAAATGCTGTAAAGCTTTTACCTCGTAGTCGCTTAGATCGTTTACTTCACGATCTTCGATTGCATTTAAGCAATCTTGCATATCATTCACCGTGTTTTCGAAGCGGCAATAACTCATATTTGGCATAATTATTAATTTAAAGTTAGTGGACGCATAGGAATCGAACCTACATTAGAAGCATTTGGACTCGGTAACCCGTTATTTATTCGCTTCATTAACCATTACGCCCTTTAACACTAATCTAATAGTGTCATATACGCTGAAGGATTAGCTGATCTAAACCAGTCAATACCTTTACGCATTTCATTTACTAGTTTTTGAGATGCAAAGTTAGTGCGCTCAAGTATCATATTGCAACCCATAATAAAGTCATACATACTAAGCTCATTTGCATTTAACTCCGCTGGTTCGCCTGTAAACATGTTTTCTACTGTATCACCCTTTGGGTATACATCTCCATTAAACCACTTAGGCAATGGCTTCATCTGCGTTTTCGTACTCATATCCTTGTTCAATTAGTTCGTTTTCTATTTCTTGTTTTTTATCATTGTACATAGTGTTGTAAGCGTCTTCAACAGCTTGTTTAAAATGATAAGAATCTAAACTATCTATATACATACTGTTGCCATCATAGATTGCTTGTTCTATTTCATCTGACAAATCATTTTCATAGTAATGTACATCTTCGCCAATACATATACTATCGGGGTTATGCGTGGCTACATAAACTTCATAATCATCAGCCGTGGTTTCAGCATAGCAATAAAAGTCATAACCTTTATTACGCCATTGGTCATCTACTTCACAATCATAGTATTTTTCAAGCAAATCCCATGCTTTATTTTCTTCCATATCGTGGTATTCTAAGTACCCTTTAGCTTCTAATTTATCAATTATTAGCTTATCTGTTATTATTTTATTGTTTTCCATTGTATGTTTTTACCGTAGTAGTTTTTAAGTATATAGTTAAATATAAAGTTTATACGATTTTTTTCACCGTATATTAAAACCCGTTTTTTGGTTGAGTAAGTTTTAAGCTCACCATCACTACCAATTACTTTATAAGGTGTTTTATATGTTGGGTTTATTTGATATCTTGTGTGACAGTTTCTGTCAATTCTTACATATCCTGATTTATAAGAGGCTATTGTCACAATTTTACCTCTAACGTAGAAAGGTAAAGCAAACTCTCTTGTGCCGTTTTCTTTTTGTTTAGGCGTAGTAACCTCCTTGATGCCCAAGTAGTTCATCAACGTAAGTGTGTTTTCCATAGTCTAATTCTATTAGTTTCATTATATAACTCCAAGTTTCTAGCTCGCGTTTTGATGCGTCGAGACATAATTCTAATTCATGAAGCGTTACTGTTCCTGTGTTTTTACGCTCAATGTCGTATTCTAATTGTCTGATTTCAAGCTGTTTAGCGTGTATTTGTGCCATAGCTTTATCATGTGCTTTTAGTTTAATTGTTTCCTTCATAGTCATCAAAAATTTCATCACCCCAAATAATAGATAAAGCTGTTTGATTTACATAATCTGTATCAGAAAACAAATGTAATCGTCTTAGCTCACCAATGGTTAGGTCTTGTACAAAGTAAGTACTTTTAAGAGTAGCAATAACTTGCCTAACAGATGAACTGTATTTGCCTTCATTTTCTTTAAGCTTAGCTCTTACGCGAGGCTTTAGCTTATCATAAAGTGTCGGTATTTTAGTCATAATTTAATTTAATTTAGTGGACGTGGCAGGAATCGAACCTGCGTTTTGCGTAATACACTTCCGTAATGCCTAAAAAGGACACACATACGCTCCTAACCATTTCACGCCCATAAAGGCAGCAGTTACGGACTGGTAGTTAACTAGTATTGTCATTTATCCGCTCTTTCTGTTTCGCGTACTCATCTTCCGCTAACGTGACCAGTATGCCGCCGCCTATTTACGCCGCCAAGATCTGTGCACTGCTGCACTTATTTCTTGACTGACGATTTGTATTGTATTACCGGTTTTATGCTCAATAATTGGTACATAGCTGTACGTTTGGGTTGTTGAGCAATTAACACAGGTTTTGTAGCCCATATCTAATCGCAACTGTGGTATATTTGTTCCGCATCTACAATACATAATTCGTTTATTTTATATTATTATCAAGCAGTGTTCGTATTTTGTTTGTAATCAGGTAATAGTTCTATAGCTAGTTTTTCAATAGCTTTTTCAATAATGTGATTACAAGCGTCATAGTATTCATCGCCTGACAGCTCGTCTACGATAGTTCCATCAACTGACCAGCTAATAGAATCCATCATAACTTCTTTTAAGTTATCCGCTACAGCTTCTGCAATCGAATCTAGTTCTTTCATTTTACTCATTTTCTATTATTTAGTTGATTTATTTGTTCCATTTTGTAAGCTTCATACTCTTCTCTAGGTATCCACTTATCTATGTCAGATACAAATACCATTCCGTCTCTGAATATAAGTCCATTAAAGTTTCCTGGTTCTAAAAATTCCATATTAAAAATAGTTTATTGTGTTGTCAGAGTGAGACATCCACTCAATATTGTGAAGTCTATAACCTTCACTTATTATAAATTCTTCATAATCTTCACCTTGCCAAGTTTCAATATTCTCTTTATTATTTAAATCATATTGGTCAACTGAGCCGTTTGCGAAGTCAAGTATAGTTAAATAGTACATTTTTTTATCTGTTTTAGTTGTTCTACTGAATATTGTTTGCTAGTTTCACGCCACATAGCATGGTGAGTGAACTTACGAACTTTTGGATAGCTCGATTTCTGACTGTGTTTCAAGCTGAAGTACTCTTTGTCAGTTAGTCCACTACACCTGCCTGCGCGTGCGAACTCGCGTCTATGCTCCGCTGCTCGCTGTTTTCTGGTTTGTTTTACGTACTCGCATAGTTCCGCCATTGTTTTTGGATTAGAGTGCATCATACCACCCTTCTTGTTTTTTGACGTAAGTTAAACCTTTGTAGTTAAACCACTCAGAAATACCTTCTGTTATTTGACCGTGGCTATTTAACCCGTATTTGAAGCCAAATGATGGGGGTAAATTGCCGACTGTATAAGGCTTGTAAGTGTCGCCACCGATTTTAATAGTCTTGTCTGACTTGAATTTTATTGATTGCATAGTAAATTATTTATATTCATATATATTATCAAGTTAGCGTTGTATTTTATTTGTAATCTTGTAACCAACTTCACTGATTAGTAATCTTGTTTGGTTAATTCTGTCTTCCATGTTTTCATAGTCAGCAAACTTCTCGACTATCATAAAAGCGTCTTTTACCATTATATCCCAACCATCTTGTTGAGCTACTTCAACTAGTGTTTCAATTGTGTCTTCGTTTGAATAAAGTCTTTTATACGCCATAGTTTATCTATAATATTCTTGTTGCCATTGAGGAACACCAGAGTTATAACGCTCATACCATTCGCGCTCTATTGCTTCGATTTGTGTTCGAGTTATTTTTGCAACGGTTAGTCGAGTTCTTTTTCTGTTAGTTTTGCTTCTATCCATTCGTATTCTTCTTTATTAATTTTGTCTTCTATTTTGACAATTAAGTCATTAAAAAGGTCTTGAGTAGTTTCACCGTTTTCTAAGTCACATTCGTGAGTTACAAAGCTTAGTACTCTTTGAGCTACGTGAGCCCAACCATTTGCATCATATAAATCAGCAAAGTAGTCTATTGTTTCTTCATTCCAAGTAAATTTTTTCATAATTAATCTCCTTGATATCTATTAGTGTCTTCGTAGTATTTTGCAGCACTTGCAGTTGAAAGCTCGCGACGGTAATCGTATAAAGCTCGGTTGTCTAAGTAGTCATCAATTCTATGAATCATATCTTGTTCTAGCTCTGTTGAAAATGATTGAATGTGATACGGGTGAAAGTTGAAGTACTCGCACGTATAACCACTTGCTTTTTTACCTCCGTGAGCAGTCCACTCTTCGTAGTTGTATGGTATATTTCTGTGTTGCATAGTATTATTATTTTATATTATTATCGAATAAGTATTGTATTTTATTTGTAAATACCATAGTCAGCGTTAGCGAAACCACCGGTGAACAAGGTAAATATAGCCCAAGCGATACCAGATAGTGCTAGTGTCATTAGTGATATTACAGTTGCATATGTTACCATTAAGATAACTTTGTGTGTAAATTTTTTCATATTAGTTTTGATTAGTAGATTTGTAGTAGTCAATACGAGCTTGAACTTCGTCACGAGTTATTTCGCCTTGAAGTTGCATGAGTAATATTGAGCTCATATCGATTTGTTTTCCGTTAGGGCAAGTTAGTATAAATTGCATAGTTAATAGTTTTATGTTAGAAGTCATTGCAAGAATCGAACTTGCACAAGTGATAGAGTTGGTATTCGTCCATCGTTGTCACTTGCAACCGTTATGACTAGTTTACCGCTTGCTCGTATTATTTTATGTCGCTAAGGCGATAGCTCAACTACGACATTAGTTATAGTGAATGTAAGCACTTTTTAGTTTAGATAACTTCAGTATTTTGTAATACTTTTGGTATTGAAGTAGATGAAGTGTAAGACTTATATTTTTCCCAGCAGTTCAACTTAGTTAAGTTATCTTTCATAAGCTCAAAAGCTTTATCATGATTGTAAGTGAATGTTTTGCCATTTTTAAAAGTGACTTCAATAATTTGATTTTGACCGATTAGAGATTTGCGAATAACGAATCTTTTAGAAGTAATTGAATTTTGCATAGTATTTAATTTAAGTGTTTATATTTAGTTTTATTTTGCTTTATTATATTATCAACTGAACATTGTATTTTGTTTGTATAAAAGTGTTTGTTTGTTTACTTTATATTTTGTTAGTGTATGTATTCCACATTGACTCACTGTGTTATGAATAATAATTTTATGAGTGTGATTTGTGTACATAATTAACTTAATTGTTTAGTTGTTAACTTATATTTATTATATTATCAATGTGTACTTGTATTTTCTTTGTGTATTTTTGTAATAAGTTTTTGAAAAATGGGTGAAATATATAAAAAAACTTGAATATATAATACGTAACTGACTGAAAATCAGGGGGCTATGTCAATATAAAACGATTTTACGTAACTAGTTGATAGTCAAAAGGATAGGTGCAGCCCCATAATCCAATATATCTAAACATAAAAAGTATGACATTAGCCTATAAAGTAGTATAAGTAACAGGCTATTGTCACACTTTATGTAAAAATGAGTGATTTCGTGTAAGTATATATAGATATAAACAAGTCAAACAAATAACTTACTATGAAAAACACTTTAACTATCCCAACTCCAGGTATTGGTTCACCAGCGGGTGAAGACACGGTGTTGGACATTGATGAGATTTCATTGGTCCAGCAATCATCCGATACCTCAACGACAATATATACTCAAAAAGCCAGTGGAGGCGACGTAACTCTTACTCACTCAACAGCAAGCGGAGGTTCTGTAGGCAACGCAATAAACGAATTACTATTAAAATCAGTAAGTGGATCTGCTATTTTATCACTGCCCTCAGGAGTAGAAATAACCAGTATAACATTTTCATAAACAATAAGACATGGCAAATTACTTAATTTTCAATCAAAACGGAAGCGGTTTAGGTGACACAGAAAAGATATTAGTAAATAGAGATCACATTAAATATGTATCTTATATTGCTGCAAATCAACTTGGATTAAAACTAAACAGTGGCTCTTTGATAACAATACAGCTAACCGGTAATGAAGCACCTGCTGTAATTGACAGTATAAACGAAGTTTTAAAAGCTAATCCATCAGGCAAAGAGCTTAAAGTTACATTACCAGCTGGTATAACTATAGACCCAAGCGGAACTACAATAGCTGGCGGAGGAGGTGGTGCTGAATCGCTAAATGACTTAACAGACGCTTCAACGGTAAAAGGGGGAGCATCTGGAAGTGGTTACACTCAAAACTTAATATTAGGTCAAGTAGCATTAAATCTACCTAATTTAAATACGCAAAATTCTGCTGGTAGAAACGTAATTTTAATACCAACAGCAGATGCTAACCCTACAAATTTTACTGATGGTACTACAAATGTAATCATAGGTCATAATGCAACTTCTCAACTAACAACAGGTAGCTTTAATGTGGCAATAGGTAACGCCGCTCTTTTTGATTGTACAGATGGTCGCAGAAACGTGGCTGTAGGTACTAATACTCTTTCAAACGTTAATGCTAGCGGTAATGGTGACAATGTTGGTATAGGTGCTTCTGCAGGTAGAAATGCTACTTCAGGAACTGGAAACACTTTTGTTGGGGCTCTTACTGATTTTCCTACTGGAGCTAGAGATGGTTCTAATGTAACTCTCATAGGTAATCAAGCTCAATGTTCTAGTACAAGTGTAAGTAATGAAATAACTTTAGGAAACAGTAGTGTTACAGCTCTTAGATGTGCTGTGACTTCTATTACTTCATTATCTGATGAGAGAGATAAAAAAGATATTACTGATTTAGAGTATGGATTAGATTTTATAGAATCATTACAACCAAAACAATTTACTTGGGATAATAGACCAGAGACAATGGTTGAAATTGATGAAGATGGAAATGAGATTGAAAAAGAAATTGAAAATGCTAACAAAGGTAAAAAAGACTTTGGGTTTATAGCTCAAGATGTTCAACCTTTAGACAATGATGTCCTTCGTTTAGTATACGATGAAAATCCTGATAAACTAGAAATGAGTTATGGTAAACTTGTACCGATTCTAGTTAAAGCTGTAAAAGAACTATCAGACAAAATAAAAGCTTTAGAAGCTAAATAACAATATAGAATATGGCTGAAATAACTTCATACCCTACCGCTAGCCCTAAAAACGGAGACTACTTATTAGGTGCTCAAGTTGGGCAACCTGGCGATAATCCAGCCAATCCAACCAAAAAATTTACAGTGGGTAGTGTGTTAGCGCTTGGTACCACGCCTTTAGTACAGCATGTACAAAAAGTAATTACCTCAGCGCAACTGCTATCATTAAACGGCGGAGGCAGCATTGAATTAATTGGAGCCCCTGGAGCTGGAAAAGTTATTGCACCTGTTTCTATTGTTGGTTTTTTAGATTTTAATACCACCACATATAATTTTAGCGACGGCCCTATTATAGATGGGTCAAGCGATGCGATTTTAACAACATTTTTTAACGCATCATCTGACGAATATTTTAATATAAAATTAGGAGGCGGTTTTTTAGAAGTTAATTCAGCATTAAATCTATCTACAACCTTTCAAACTGTAACACAGGGTGATTCGCCTTTAACACTAAGCATTTTGTATAGAATAGTAGAATTTCCTTCATAATGGCACAAATAATAACTTACCCTAAATTATCTACATTGGCTAACAATGATTTGCTGTTAGTAAGCGATGTAAGTTCAGTGAATAAAACCACTAATAGTGTAGAGTTGCAAACACTAGCAAACTTTATAACCACATCGATTAATGCTATCACTGGCACCGGCACAACTAATACACTGCCATTATGGTCAGATGGGCCAAATGGTATTTTAGGTGATTCTATCGTTTCAGAATCTGGAACAACAATATTAGAAGTTGCCGGTAGTGCATCAATTGGAACAAATAATATTAC
>Ga0208795_1000138_pt1 | contig 36136 bp, 54 predicted proteins | sample CB_VirMetaG_6_FD_184541 | JGI IMG/M metagenome (GOLD analysis project Ga0208795, IMG submission 184541) | Freshwater to marine saline gradient viral communities from Chesapeake Bay - CB_1508_2 Viral MetaG (SPAdes) (version 4) | ecosystem: Environmental > Aquatic > Marine > Coastal | place: USA... | reverse complement strand
TGGTAATCATTATGACATTGTCAAAAAACTACAACCCAAAACTGTAGATGAAATGGCGGCTGTACTTGCTATAATACGTCCTAGTAAACGTTACTTGTTAAACAAAGACTGGGCTACTATTAATCATGAAGTATGGACAAAGCCTTCAGATGGAAGTTACTACTTTAAGAAAAGTCATGCTACAAGTTATGCCTACTTAGTTGTAGTACACATGAATTTAGTTCATCTTTCGAACTAGCGTAATAGCTCTACGTTTAGTACGTTTTTTGCTTAGGTCTCTGAGACTAAGATGTGGCCCATATTTTAATATCACATCTTTACTGTTGAATGTTCTTAAAACTGATTTAAATCTGAACCAGTCTTGTTTAAGGAATATATTGATAGGTATCATTCTATTAGATTCCCACCACCATGTATCTGCCAGCTCTAGAAACTTAATACGCTCTTCTTTAGTGTTAACTGAACTATAGTCGTAAATAGCAGTGATTAGTTCATCGTGGTTTTGTATGATTCCTATGTAATCATTGCCGCCATAGACAACGTAACTTAGGAAAGGATATTGGTCTAATAGTTGTTTAAAATCTTGGTCTGACACAATAAATACAATATGCAATTAATTACCCAATATTTATATAGGCAAAAAATACCTTGCCAAATTGTTGAACTTTTGGAAACCAACAGAAGGACCGTGAGCGTGTATAATAGAGATATAAAAGCCTACCGAGGAGTAGCAAATAAATTCTTAATAGAAGTTAAGAATCAAGATCAGAAACCAATTAACATTAGCAGTCGTACCATCAAATTAAACATTCTTAATCCACAGACTAATACAGTTTATAGCACAACTACTGCTAGTATTCATAACGCCGCTAAAGGGCAGGCACTTGTAACACTTGACGACAACGACTTGTTAGATTTGCCTGCCACTTATTATAACTACACGGTTGCAGTTACTGACGGTGAAGGCACAGACGAAATTGCATACGCTGACGACAATTATGGTGTGCGTGGCACATTACAAGTACTAGATGGACATTACCCAACATTTACAGCATCAACAGAACTTACTATTAATTCTAGCACTATGTCTACAACTTATGTTATTAGTGATAAGAGCACTAACCAAGGCAGTAAGTTACACACAGCGGCATTTTACTTGAATGGCTTCACAGGTGACATCTTAGTAGAAGGTACATTAGATGATACACCAAACTACTCATCAGCAAATTACTTTACTATTCAAACAAAGTCATATACTGCTTCAAGCAACGTAGAGTACACAACTTGGACAGGTAACTATAGAGCTGTTAGATTTTCAGAAGTATCTTCATCAGGGAGCATAACCAAAATTCTTTATAGGGGGTAATGTGTCTATAAAGAAGATTGTAGGGTTTGGCGATTCATGGATGTTCGGGTCTGATATAGTTGAACCGACCTTATTAGAAGAAACATTAGCTCAGGGTCTAGAACGACAAGACGCAGAATTTGGTCAACGCTACCATAGAAATGTTGAATACCGAGAAGCACACTGTTATCTAACCTTGTTGGGACAACAACTAGACTGTGAAGTAGAAAACTATTCTGAAGCTGGTAACAGTATACCAGGAATGCGCTACAACTTTTTGGAGTGGATTAAGGATAAAGGCGGATTGTATAGCGGTGTTGACGAACTGAGGGAAACACTAGTCATATTTGGAGTTACTGAATCCTCTAGATTTAGTTTCTTCGATAATAAAGAAAAGTATTGGAGACATTCAAGCTGGGCACATGGCGTAACCAATCTTGAAGAAATCTGGAAACTACATCTTGTTACCAGCGACTGCGATGAACTGCATAATTGGACAGTTCTAGACTTTACGTTAACTACTAAACATATATGTGAAAGTCTAGGAATAAGATACATCTATACTCCAGTTTTCAGGTTCAATCCAGAAACCACACGACACCGTGCAGGAGAGACTATCCTGATTGATAATCCAAACTGTTATAGATGGACTCAGAATGAGATAATGACCATAGAAGCTATGAATGGACATAAGGTATGGTACGAACCTAACACAGGACATCCTAACGAACTTGGACATAAATTAATAGCAAAACACTTGATAAATTTTATGAAAGAGCGTAAACTTATATAGTGAACGCCATACAACAAACACTACTAGACAACTTACCAGCAAAACGCAAAACCACTCCAAGTGGCTGGACAAGTTTTAATGCTCCATGTTGTACACATCGTGGGCATAGTCCAGACACAAGGGGTAGGGGCGGCGTTATAAATGCCGCAGATGGATCTGTAAGTTATCATTGTTTTAACTGTAACTTTAAAGCAACTTGGCGACCAGGCTGGCACTTTAACTTTAAGTTTCGTAGGCTACTATCTTGGTTTGGCGTACAGCAAAATGACACACAGCGTTTGGTGTTTGAAGCCATGCGTATCAGAGAAGAACTTGGCGATGCTGTTGAAGAAATAGAACAGCAACAGGAAAAGATAGAGTTCGAACCAAAGCCATTGCCTGAGGAAAGCGCAGACATAACACAAGTCGCTACAATGATGGCACTAGACCCCAGGTACGAAACAACACAAAACTTCAGAGATGTGGTTTGTTACGCAGTAGAACGTAAAATAAACATAGAACGTTATCCAATATTTTATAGTACTAGTCGTAATATGAATATGGATAGGCGTGTTGTTATTCCATTTACATGGCAGGGTAAAACAATAGGATATACTGCTAGAGCTTTGGATAACCATATTAAACCCAAGTACTTTAGCAGTTATGACAGCAATTATGTTTTTAACACAGACATGCAACCCAAGGACGCAAAGTTTGTCATAGTATGTGAAGGTCCCTTTGATGCCATGGCAGTTGACGGTGTTGCTATATTAAGTAATAATATAAATGAAACACAGGCAGAAATTATAGAGCGTTTAGGCAAACGTGTTATTGTTGTGCCAGACTTTGATAAGTCAGGACAACGTATGATACAGGACGCTATTATATATGACTGGGAAGTAAGTTTTCCTACTTGGTCAGAAACCTGTAAAGATATAGGCGAAGCAGTACAAAAGTATGGTAAGTTGTTTGTTGTAAAAAATATTTTAGATAATGCGCAGGCTAGTAAACTTAAAATTAATCTTATGCGTAAAGCAATTAAGTGATGTCTAATATGATTGGTAGTATAAAAGGCTTAACTATAGAACCAACAAATATGTGTACACTAAAATGTCCTAAGTGTGCAAGAACAGAGTTTATTAATAAGTTTCCATCTGCCTGGAAAAATAAACAGTTAAACTTAGAACATTTCAAAAGTTTTCTAGACATAAATCTAGATGGACTTGAAGTTATTATTTGTGGTGACTATGGAGACGCCATTTATTATGATAAACTTATAGAAATGGTGGCATGGCTCAAGCAATCAGGTGCTAGTATTAGTCTACACACCAACGGAAGTTATAAAACCAAAGTCTGGTGGGAAGAATTAGTATCTCATATGGATGTAAATGATCGTATAGTATTTGCTATTGATGGATTGCCCAACACATTTACAACTTATCGTATTAACGCAGATTGGAATAGTATAAAAGTAGGTATAGATGTATGTAGAGGTAACGTTACAATGGTATGGCAGTTTATACCTTTCTCATTTAATGAAGCTGATATAGACGAAGTTAAACAGTTTAGTAAAGACCTTGGTTTCGATGAATTTTTAGTTATTAATAGTAGTCGTTGGTCAGATGAAAGTGATAGTCTGCGTCCTAGCAATGCTGACCACCAAGAGATAACATGGCATACGAATAAACAAAGAGATATAGATCCCAGATGTAAAACATCCAATGTAGAACATTTTATCACATCTACAGGATACTATGCACCATGCTGTCATGTACCCAATCATAACTTTTACTACAAGACAGATTTTTATAAGAATAAAGACCTATACGATATAAGTAAAACTACTATAAGCAAAGTATTAAATTCTAACTCAACTATTGACTTCTTCAATAATATTGAAACGTCTAAACCTAACGTATGTACATATAAGTGTCCCAAACTATGAAAGATTACAGTCCAGATTTACAAAAACTATTTTTAGAAATGATGATGTCAGATGCACAGATGTTTGTGCGTGTAGGTAACATATATAATCCTAAAAACTTTGATCGTAGTCTACAAGACACCGCAAGGTTTATACAGGAGTATGCAGACAAACATAAAGCGTTGCCTAACGCTGACCAAGTTAAAGCAACATCTGGTGTAGCATTAAAGTTAGTAGAGGATATAGACGAAGCACAGCATGACTGGTTCCTGGAAGAGTTTGAAGGATTCAGTCGTAAAGGTGAACTAGAACGTGCTATTTTAAAAGCGGCTGACTACTTGGAAAAAGGGAACTATGATCCAGTAGAAAAGTTAATTAAGGACGCAGTACAAATTAGTCTTACAAAAGACTTAGGTACAGACTACTTTGATGATCCTAAAGCAAGACTAACAGCATTGAAAGACAACAACGGACAGATAAGCACAGGTTGGCCCACACTAGACAAGAAACTATTTGGTGGTTTCAACAGAGGCGAACTAAACATTTTTGCTGGTGGATCTGGTAGTGGTAAGAGTTTGTTTATGCAAAACTTGTCAGTAAACTTTGCCACAGCAGGATTGAATGGTGTGTACTTAACACTAGAACTTAGTGAAGGTTTATGTGCTATGCGTATTGACAGCATGTTGGCTAACGTAAGCACAAGAGAAATATTTAAAGACATTGATACTGTGGAGATGAAAGTCAAAATGGTAGGCAAGAAGTCTGGTAAGTTGCGTATTAAGTATATGCCAGCACAGAGCAATGTTAATCAGATTAGAGCATACTTAAAAGAACTACAAGTACAGACAGGCATGAAGTTAGACTTTATCATGGTAGACTACTTGGACTTGGTTATGCCAGTTAGTGCTAAAGTATCACCGAATGACTTGTTTGTTAAAGACAAGTATGTGTCGGAAGAATTACGTAACCTAGCAAAAGAATTTAACATACTAATGGTAACAGCGTCGCAGTTAAACAGAGCGGCGGTGGAAGAAATAGAATTTGATCATAGCCATATCGCAGGTGGTTTAAGTAAAATAAATACTGCTGATAACGTTTTTGGAATCTTTACGTCTAGGGCAATGCGTGAACGTGGTAGATACCAGATACAGTTGATGAAAACTCGTAGTTCTAGTGGTGTTGGACAAAAGATTGATTTAGAGTACAACATGGAGACGCTAAGAATTATCGATGCAGGTGAGGATGAGCAAGCCAACAAACCACAGTCAAGTATTATGGATCAAATAAAAACAAAATCAACGACAACGACAGAACAACCCAAGGTAAATGCTCAAGTCGATAGTTCTAAGCTCAAGTCTATGTTGGCTGGGCTGAAGAAAGTTGAGTGACGATAGTTTTGATATATTATATAGAGAATTGGTAATATTTGAATCTCCAGACGGTGGCCAGACAGTGTACGAAAGACACCCTGGCAAAACAGGACGCAAACTTGTCAAGTACAAGGAGTTGCCAGAGTGGTATATTGATATCAAAGACTTTAATAACATGATGCATTATGCTAAAGACAACCCTACTCTACGGGATGTTCTTATTCAGTTAAAAACAATATGGGAACTAACGAAACCGTCCTAAACCAGTTTGCAGATTTACAATTTACTGCAAAATGGATTGCTAATTCTATACACAATCGCCAACAGGTATGTGACTTCTGTTGGCAGATAGATGATGTTCTCCCTCCAAACATACTTAATACTATTAACTATTTCTTAGATAGTAACGACAAGTGGGAAAATGTAGACCTTCAAGAATCGTGGCCTAGACGTGCAGTACATTGGGATCAATCTGATGCTAGTCCTTACAGACAGATGCATTTTATATTCCAACAACTCACACCAGTTATACGTGGTATGTTTAACGAACATGTAGAATTTCAGCATAGTAATATGTGGGAAGACAGTGCTGAGTATACTATAGCACCTCACGTCGATAACAACAACATCAACTTCGCGTTACAGATTTATCTTAATGATGCAGATCCTGAGTGTGGTACCTGTATGTATAATGGTCCTAATGGTGACATAATATATAAAGTGCCTTTTAAGAAAAACACAGGATACATCTTAAAGAATAGTGCGCATAGTTGGCACGGTATGATGACGCCAGGTAATATTAGGCGTAGTCTATATGTAAACTATCGATAAACGTATAATCCGACAAGTATAAATCTTCAAAAACTTTTTTGTCGGCATCATCGGGGAAACTTATTTGTCCTACCTGAATAGACCCTAGTGCAAATTTAGGGTCAGTGTGTCCTAGAGAAACAAATTTGTCTAGGTGTTTCTCGTAATACCTAATTACATTTTGTTCTAGCTCGGCATACTCTTCAGGAGTATGGTGTGTAAACTTTACATTGAAGTCGCTTTTAAAGTATCGTTGCGGAATAAATGCTTCGTTGCCAATGTGTTCGTCATTATCCCTGTACATATCCACCAAAGTCTTGCCTATTTCACAGTAATTTATATACAAGCCTCCCCATACTTCCTGTATGGTAAAATGTTTGTAGTCCTCAGGAGCAAACGGTATTCTGGGTCTACCATCACTACTAAATGTGCATACCATTCTAGCATATCCCTGAATACTCTCTAGCCTATGTATGTATATGTTAAGTTGCCCTAAGGCATACTGTACTTCCTTGGGTGCGTTTGTGTAAAATTCGTTGCTGTCTTGGGTGTCATAGAGCCCATGATAGCGTTCAAATATATTATGTAAGTAGTTGAGGTCATCCTGTGTATAATTGTCTGACAGACGCCTTTCGCATACGGGTTTATACTGATTTATGGTATCCACAAACCCATTTATAGTGTTAATGACGTAAGACTTTGTATATTTTGAACCTTTAAATCCATACATACGCTCTGGGTCGTCTAATTGAGTGCCCATATCTAGTGTTTTTTGCAATTCGGCTAACCATTTACTTGCTATTTCGGTATGAAATATGTTAAAATAGATGTTGTAATGGGAGCCTGATTCGTTAGATAGTCTGATTTTTAGTCTTGCCATAAAGGTAACAAATACTATAAATATACTTAATCCTGGAGTAAACGGTGCAAAAGAAAACAAGAAGTTTATTAGACGAATTAGACACTTTCGTCACAAAACGTGACAATAATAGCCTAATAGAAAGCAGAGCTAATAACGTTATTAAGAGTGCTATTAACCTCTTAGAGCATATCCGTCAAAACTATGATGCTGACACAGCCGCTAACTTAGAAAAGCGTTTGTTGAACAGCATACGTACAGGCGAACCTGAAAAGTTTACTCGAGGTATTAGGAGAGTTCGACGTGAAGATTAATGAGGTAGTTACAGAAGGTATTCTCGGTAGTATAGCAAGTGGATTAAAAAGTGCCGGTTCTGCCATTAAAAGTGGATATAACAAGGCTACAACATCTGAGTTAGTAAGACAGGCAACAGGTGGAATGGCAGGAAAGTCTGCTAGCCAAGTCGCATACAACATGCAGGATGAGAAAGAAAAAAGAATACAGAAGGCAGAAAAGGATAAAGAGAAAAAGAAGGCAGAGGATGCAAAAAAACGGAAAAAGGCTGTTGAAAAAAAAGCGGCAGAGTTAGGGATATCAGTAGCTGAGTATAGCAGGTTAGCCAGCTCAGGCCAACTGAACGCATTTATCGCAAATAACATGAATAAAGGCGGTCCTGCCGTGGTGAGACCAGGCTCTAGTAGAAGACCAGAATAAGGGGTAGGTAGTGAAAGTAAAAGAGTTATTCGAAGCAGGTATGTGGACACAGTTTTTAGGTGGCCTAGCAGGTAAGTCTCCCAGTCAGGTCGAAAAGGATACCCAAAATAAACAAGCCCGCAACGCTATTAAAGACCTTGAGGACTTAGGTAAAAAATTAGGGATAGACACAACGCCTGGTGCTACTGTTAAAAAGACCACAGACCAAGAACAAGTTAAAAAGGTTAAACCCCAAAAACAAGGTCCTGTTAACGATCCTAATGAAAACATTAACACTAAGATAGAATACCTTAAACAACAGGGCGAACTACAAAGCGGCAGAATAACTGATGATGAACGTCGTTACATAGACAGTGTAGACGTTTACGTTGATCCACACAAGTTTGATAAAGAAGACCCTAGTACAAGATTTATTAAATCTAGACCTCCTCATCACATGAACTTCCAAACTAGTGTACAGATTCCTATGAAGGACTGGCAAAAAGCAATTGGACGTGAGGGCTCAGGACTAACAGGTTACGTTACATTCGATCTTACCCCAGCAGGTTGGTGGAGTAATGATTTCAAAGCATATATTAATCCAAATAACAAGTTAGATGATCTAGTAACAGGATTCCAAAAATGATAACTGAGGGCGGTAAGGCAATACCTTCAGCGGAACCAATAACACTTAAAAACTTCGACGCTGTTAAGAAAAACTTACAAAAGGCTTTACCACTGGGTATAGATATGTACCCTATTGGTTCAGCAGGCAAGAAAGAAGTCAGCAGTGATGTGGATGTTCTTATTGATGCTGGACAACTACTAGATGTGTTTCCTGTAGATGAATTAAAACTAGCAAGACAGGCACTAGAAAAACATTTCCAAAGCATGGGTCTAGAAGCCAAACGTACAGGAGTTAGTGTACACGTTGGTATCCCTAATGGTGAGGGCGGTGTTGCACAAGTAGATTTAATGGCAGTTGAAAACGCAAAAGCGGCACAGCCATTGCACACACATGATTACACAGACTCACAAATGAAAGGTGGCACACTACATGCTATGTGGGCAGACCTAGCAAACATGAGTGCGACTCCCGAAGCAGAAAGTTTAATGATGAGTCCATACAAAGGACTAGTTAACAGAGAAACAAAAGAACTAGTCACTAACAACAAAGACGAGATAGCAAAGATTATTATTGGTCCTAGTGCCACAGCAGATGACATGGGTAACCCAACAAAGTTACTAAAAGCATTAGAACCATATCCTAAAAAGTACGATGCAATTAAGAACAAATACATGGCAACAGAGTGGACTCAAAAATGGCAGAACCTACAGTAGGCAGAAAATATCAACACATTGAAGATCTAGTATTCACTAACGGCAGTCGTGGTGGACTACATGCTGTTGAGCGTCTACGTGACATGCAAGAGTCTGGTGGCATAGAACTTAAGTGGGACGGTAGTCCTGTACTTTACTGGGGAGAGGTTGACGGTAAATTTACGGTCTTGATGAAGAATGCTCTTGCATACCTAAAGCGTGGTGTGAGAGAAGTTGGTGCAGGTATTCCTACACTGGCAACAGGACCGCAGGATGTAAATGATTTTGTAGCAGGTACTGGTAAACCACAACCAGGGCAAGAAGATGCTAGAATGGCATTTGCTCAAGACATGGGTAACTTATGGCCACTACTACGTAAAGCAAGTCCTAAAAAAGGACTAGTAGAAGGTGGATTACTATTTTATCCTGGTGAGCCCGCAAAACTGAATCCCAAAACAAACGAATACGAATTTAAACCCAACATTACACAGTTTCATATTCCTGCTGACAGCAACTTAGGCAAACGTATTGCTGGTGCCAAAGTTATGGTAGCAGTAACAGGTTACTATGAAGACATTAATGCACCTGAAAGCAGACTAGACGGTATAGAAAAACTAAGCACACCAGATGTTATTGTACAGGGTACAACATATACAGAAGCAAAGCCTAAACTAGATGACAAAGGCTTAAACATTGTAGAGCGTTATATTAGCAGTAATGCCAGTAAAATAGATGACTTTATTGGTGGACAGCCTGGCTTAAAGAGACCAGGCGATGTGCTATACAAGTTCTACAACCAAACACTAAGAGTACCTGGTGCTAAAAAAGGCTTTACAGACTGGGTAGAGAAAAATTTAAGTGCAGGACAAGCAGAGAAAATATTAAATCATCCTGGATTAGATGCTACACTAAGTGCAGTTGAAATGATTACAGGACAAAAGAACCAGGTATTACAGCAACTGGGTTCTGCAAAACACGGAGATATCAGACAGACCAAGCCGGAAGGTTATGTGCAAGCACATCCAGGTAAGGAGTTTAAATCAGACTTACCAGGACAGTTTGTTAAAATGATTGACCAACCTAACTGGTCTCCTAAAGATAAGTAGTACTATGAGAGCAAAAGAGTTTTTACAAGAAGCACCAGAACAACGTGTAGCCTTTAGTTGGGGTAGGTTTCAGCCACCGCACCTAGGACACGCAGAGGTGTTTAAGAAACTTGAATCTATAGGCAACTATGGTTTTTGGATTGGCACAGGACAAACACACGATCCTAAAAAGAATCCATTACAGTATGCAGACAAAGTTGCTATATTAAAGCAGGTATTTCCTGCATATAGTGACAACATACTAGCTGATCCTAGTATTAGGACAGCATACGATGCTATTGTAGCAATATATAAAAAATACGATCCCAAAGAAGCAGAGAACATTACTCTTGTTTTTGTAGGGGATCCAGAAAGAATCAACGACTTTGTTGGTGGCTTTAAAAAGTTTAACGGTGTTGAAGCAAGACACGGTTACTACAAATTTAAAGACGTAGTAGGCTTTGCCAACACTGACAAGGGCGATGTGAGAGCGACAGATGTCCGAGGAGCAGTACAAGCCAAGGACATGGATAAGTTCCAACAACTTACTGGTTTAGAAGGTAAGTTAGCTCAGACCGTTTTTAACAAGGTAGCAGAGGGGATGGGCGTTGTTTGACTTTATTCAAGAACTAAATGAAAGCAGAATCTTTAGGTACGCACGTGACTTCAGGGGGATGTCGGCACGTGACCTAGGACACATGCTATATCAAATTATATTAATGCTTGAGATTATTAGGCATTATGATGAGAAGTATGCAAAACAATACGCTAATGATACATATCGGTATGCGGGTTTTCCAGGTATGAAGCCTGCTATGACCGATATGTATAATCTTATATCCGCAATAAACAATCAAAAAGACTTAGAAGAATACTTGGATGTAGACCATACAGTGAGTGCTCCTGAGTTCGGTATAAAAAGGTACCTGCGTGATATAATTGAGGGACATAGGTACATTCAACGAGATAGAGAATTATTTGTAAAACTAGAAGACTATCTAAAAATAACAGATGGCGATCTTAAAAATGTACGTAGATTAGTAAGTTATTGGGACACTTACAGCGATACAGTAAAGAAAACTGCTATTGTTAATCTTAGACGTAATGTAAGGGCCGACACCCCATATATTGATGTATATTGGTCAAAATTTAAAGAATTGAAATAAATAACATTAAGTCAGTAATAATACTGGCAATAAAATTTAAGGAGTTTTAAAATGGCAGACGTAACAAGAGTACACGGTGACGCATTTGGTGTTGTCAACGTTGACAGAGGCAGTGCAGGTGACGGAGCGATCTCTGCAGACGAATTAGTAGTTAATGTTGGTAGAAGTTGTAAGTTTTTTGGTATCACAGTTTACAATGCATCTGGTTCAGCCGGCGCAGGTAACATCGACCTACGTAACGAATTAGATCCTAACGAAGCAGTTTCTAAAATCTTACAAACAATCCAGTCAGCTACGGTTTCTGACGTCAACTACGGTGGCGAAGTTTTAGCATACCAAGTTGAAGGTGATGCAAACGGTCAAATCAGTGTAATGGTTGCTGGTTCTAACTGGACATCTTCTGCAATGCAAACAGCTATTCGTGCATTAGGCACAACAGTTGGTGCAAACACCGTTGACGTTTCAGGCACAGACGTTACAGATACAGGCTTTAAATTAGCAACATCATAATTTACTGTTAAGTAACACTTAGCACTATAAATAAAAAGGCATACATTTTGTGTGCCTTTTTTTATGCACTGTCAAAGTTTATATAGAGATTCGAGAATACAAGAAGTACCATTGGAAAAATTAAGTTCGTTGTTCCTGCATCCCAACGAACGTTTCAAATGGAAAGTACTTCCCACAATGAGAGATCAAGGCATGTACTATCCATTAGCAGTATGTAAAATTACAGAAGACCTATTTGCAAAACAGTTTTGGGGCTCTCCAAAACAAGACCCTACAGTAAATGAAGATGGTCTAGTATGGGCTATAAAAATGGGATCTAATAGATATGATGCCGCTATGCATTTAGGTTATACCTCTATAGATGTTATTGTGCATCCTAACTTAAATGATTGTGTTACCTGGGACAGATACTTTCAATACATAAACCCTTTGTTTAATAAAGATCCTGAACCATATCGAGGAAAATTTAGTTATGATTAAAGCACACGGATACAGTTCAGCAACTAGCGATGGCAAGGGAGTTGGCCTAATAGATTGTTATACTCTTGTGGATATAAGTAGGACAGGAGTGGTTGCCTACTACAAAGAAGACATGCCTATGTTTCTAGATGACGCTGAGCAGATTATTAATGATGAAGATTCCTGGAGTAAAAGCCGTAATCAGCAACGTAACTATGAAACATTAATACAAGTTATAGGCCTACGTGCCCAGCCCATTTATCTAGAAGACCCCAAACGTCTTAGAAAGCAAAACTTATCATTATATGATTTTGAAAATAAAGAGGGTACACATGACGTTTGGCGTTTTAGTTTCAACGCTGAACAAAGAGATGTTTACAAGAAAGGCGATAATCCTCTTGCCGCACTAGAAGAAGATATAGAAAATATACCTATTATAATAGGGCTAAATGAAACTTTTGAGATAGACGTCCCAACATTGCAGTTAGGAATAAACATATACTTTAAATTACGTAGTTAATGGTTATAAATACTTGCGATTATGGCACATTAATTAAGGCATTTTTAGGCACACTGGCACTACTTAGGCTCGACTATTTTGGCAATGGATTTTACATTAACTCTAACTAGGAGATAAGAGTAGTGGCAATTAAGTCCCAAACAATCGAGAAGAAATCTCTCGAGGCTCACGTAGATTTATGTGCCGAAAGGTACGAAGAATTGAACAAAAATATATGTAGTCTTGAAAAACGAGTCGACAGTCTGTCCTCCCACGTTTTGGGCATGAAAGAGGATATGAACAAAATTACTCGCTCTATCAATAATAGAATAATTACTATTGCCGGTGGCGTAATAGGAGTCCTATCTACTGCTGTTCTGGCACTGATAATCAAAGTATTAGCCTAGACTAGTGAAACATCAAGCAGCCAAAAAACTCAAGCAATTCACCTCTAAACACTTACCAGAGATCTTAACCAAAGACCCTACTTTGATTTGGTCTGTGGGAAAAGATATCCTAATGGTGGGACAATTACAGGTAAGAAAAACAGCAAACGGACACTATACTGTACGAGTACATAACGGCTTCGAGCAAACGTTTTATAAGCAAAAACATGCAGTATGTTATGCTAGTTTTTATCAAACAGCAAATATGGACAGATGCAATAGTATAGTAATTCTAGACCATCAACTAGAGAATTATAGTCATGATGTGGAACATTATAAAAAGCGTCTAACTAAGTACCTCAAGGAAAACAACGAGGACAAGTTCTTATTGTATTATGCTAGGTATACACAAGCACTTCCACTCAAACAACGCACGGAACAAGAATGTAAGAAAACAATCTTTCTGGCTAAATACAATTAAATTTAGGAATTCTTAAAATGCAACTTAACGACTTAAAGAAAAAGAACACAACAAAAGTTATGGAAAGCAGATTTGGCTTTGCTGTCAACTTTGACAAGATGACAGTTCAAAAAGCAGAAGGCTTACTAGAAACTATTGAGTCAGGATTAACAAAAATCCGTAACAGTAGTTCTTTCCACTCTGCTGAGAAGAACCCACGTTACATGGAGTTATTATTGGTTAAAGAAAGTTTAACTGATTGGTTAGACGATACAGTAATCGTAACAGAAGGCGAGCTTCAAACTGCTGAAGCATTATTAGCCGCTAAAGACATTACTGACAGACTACAAGGTATGGTAGAAGACTTAGGCGAAATGCTTAATGAAGATTTACCACCACTAGGTGACAGTATCAATGACCAAATGGGCGAAGGCAAAGGCACACAGTATGTTAGTAGTGCAAGTGCTACAATCCAGGGTTTATTAGATGCTATGAAAGCTGCCAAGCAAGCATTAGATGATGCTAGTAAAGTATTAACTGGTGAAGGTCCTGAACCAGCAATGGCAGGTGACGTACCTGCTGAAGAACCAGCAATGGATATGCCTGCTGAAGAGCCAGCAATGGAACCAGAAGAGGAAGCACCAGTCGGTAGAGAGATGCGCTAATGCGCTTTTCTGAGTTGCATGAAGATAAGAAGCTAGTTGCGAAACTAGCTTCTGTTCTTGAGTTCTTAAAAGGTAGAGCGAGTGATCGTAATCTACAACCAAACATCACAGTAGACAGTCTTGTTAAAATGGTTCAGAATACTGGCGCACACCTTGACCCTGCAACAATGCAAGAACTGTTTAATGAACCAACAATAAGAAACCTAATTAAAAACGTAGAGGGTAACATGATTACTCTAAACCTCGACGGCGGAATGTCCGAACTTCAACCAGGTGGAGGTAATATGCCACCAGAAGTTAAAGTTAACCAAATGGCGAAAAGGGCATTGAATCGTAGACAGTAATCTGTTATAATACATACATGATTACATTCACACCTAAAGCATACGATCACTTTTACAAGTACGTAGGCGACAACAAAACACTACAAATAAGTTTCAAACAAGAAGGCTGTACAGGCTACAGTTATCAGATTGACTGGCTTGACAGTATACCAGAAGGGTATAAGATTAGCAAACAAGGCGACATAACTTATACTTGGAAACCCGAGCATGAAGATTGGCTTACAGGCACAACAGTTGACATGCAAGTTAAGGGACTTAACACTAAACTAGTATTCCTAAATCCTAATGAAATCGCAAGTTGTGGATGTGGGGAAAGTGTTACTTTTAAATAAATACACTAAAGGATTACTAGCATGGCATTTTTACCTACATCAGCAAACGCACGTGAACAGTCGCAAGGCAACGCAGTAGTTGCAGGCGAGATTGCAATCTTAACACAACGTGTACTAAGCGCAATTAGTTCAGGTGTATTCACTACAACTGCTACAAGTTCAACTACTGTTACTATTAACGGTACTACTATTACTGGTAGTGTAATGACCAACGCTGATTCAACTGGGCAAGCATATTATACTGCCTGGCAAGGTACAACAACTGACGCAGTAAAAACCGAGCAGATGGCAGAAGTCATCTCGCATTTCCAAAAACTAGGATATGATATTGTCCGTAAATCAACAACAGGTACAGAGCTTTATTGGCAAATTACCTGGTAATCAATGCTAACTGAACGATACGAATACAAAAAGATCAGTAGAACAAACATAGACGGAAAAAGACATTACAAAACACCAGAAGGTGATGCTGTTCCATCTGTTACTACTATTCTCGACAAAACCAAACCTGCTGAAAAGATGCAGGCACTACTTAACTGGAAAAAACGTGTAGGCGAAGAAAAGGCTCAGCAGATTGTTACTGAAGCCGCCAATGTTGGCACAGTGATGCACAAGAAACTGGAAGAGTATTGTTTAGGCACACTTGAAGCACCAGGTAGCAACCTAATACAACAACAAGCAGACAAGATGGCTCGTGTAGTAATTGACACTGGCTTAAAAGACATGAATGAGTGTTGGGGTGTTGAAGTACCTTTATATTACTCAGGACTATACGCAGGTACTACGGACTGCGTGGGTATGTTTAAAGGTGAGCCTGCTGTCTTGGACTTTAAGCAAACGAATAAACCTAAAAAACGTGAATGGATTGAGGACTACTTCCTACAATTAAGTGCGTATATTTTAGCACACGACAAAATACACAACACTGAGATTAAACGTGGTGTTATCTTGATGTGTAGTAGGGACTTTAAATATCAACAATTTGAAATAGAAGGTGACGAGCTAGAGTTCTGGAAGAACAAATGGTGGGATAGAGTAGAGCAATTTTATAATAAATAAGTAAAATACATTAGTAAGGACTATAAACGTGGCGATTTTACAAATATCCCGAATACAACACAGACGTGGTACGTCAGACAACCTACCGCAACTATCAGCGGCTGAACTAGGTTGGTCAGTAGACAATAGAAAACTATACATTGGTAATGGTACACTCGAAGAAGGTGCACCTATACTGGGCAACACAGAGATCCTTACAGAATTTAGTGATTTATTAAACACCAGTCAGTCTTACACATATAAAGGCGAAGCCGCTGGCTACACAGCAACAACAGGCACAAGTTCTAGTTCACCTGTTGAAAGAACCCTTCAACGTAAATTTGATGACTTTGTTAATGTTAGAGATTTCGGTGCAGTCGGAGACGGCACCACAGATGATACAGCCGCTATTAACAGAGCATTATACCAGTTATACTGTAGAGAAGTTAATGAAGAGATTCGTAGAGCTCTCTATTTTCCAGCAGGCGTTTATAAGATTACTGGTGATGTAGTTAAAATCCCAACTTATGCTAAAATTATAGGAGAGGGCGCAGAGTCAACCATTATTAAACAAACTGACTCTGGCGAAGATTACGTATTCAAATTAGCAGATAGTTTACAGCAGGTTGACGCAGGTATCGCAACTAACGCCGCTACAAGACCCCAGTATATTGAAGTATCCGGTTGCACTTTCTGGAACAGTACTACAAATCACGTAGGTCTTATAAGTTCAGCACAACACATACACTTTGATGATGTTAAGTTTAAGGGAAATTTAACTTTGCCTACAGTTGTTACAGATGCAAAAGCAGATGTACATGTTGAGTCAACAGCAATATTGACCACAGAACACGTTACCTTTGACAACTGCTATTTCACAAATAACACTTTCGGTGTTGAGATAGATTATAATTGTAGAAACATTGTTATACAAAATAGTTATTGGGACGAGTTATATAAAGGTGTAAAGTTAGGAGAAAGCCTTACAGGTATTTCACCGCAAGATGAGGGACCTAGAGGATTCAAGATAACAAATAGTTATTTTGATAGAATTGCTAACATGGCAATACACGCATACGGAACTGTTAAGCATGTTGTCTCAGCATTTAATTACTTCTACGAAGTAGGTAATGCATACAACGGTGCAGGCAATGAGGCATCACCTATTATATATTATGTATCGGAAGGTAATTTTAGTATAGGAGATCAATTTGAACGTAACGATGCTGATGATTTGAACCAGCCTAGACTACAAATTGATAACGTTTCAAGTTATGGTATGATAGCTGACAATTCTGTAGCCTATGGTGCGCATAGACAAGAAGCAGGATTAAGTGTTACACTGACTGACAACACAGCAGTGGCCGCTACTACAGGAATTACTTTATCAGACAGCAAATATACACACGGTGCTATTATTGATTATAGTATTGTTCGTGGAACAACGTATAGAACAGGAACATTAAAAATAGGACACGGTACTAGTGTTGGTTACAGTGATGATTACTCAGAAGACTCATCAACAGGTGTGGCATTAACAGTTACATTTGCTAGTAACACAAGTACAATTAACTATACAACAACATCAACTGGCAGTAATGCCACAATGAAATACTCTATTAGATATCTATATTAATGCTTTGGCATTACCAAAAAACTTCTGAGCGAATCCGCGAGTGGGCGGCGTTTCGCAAAGAAATGCAAACCAAATCATTTGAAGAAGCAATCTTCGAAACTATTAAACTATGGTCCTATGCACCAATAATTAACCAGTGGATGGACTATACAGATAGTTCAACGTTTCCAGATCCCTGGGAACTATTGGAAGACTCTGGCTATGACGAACTTGCAAAATGTCTTGGCATCATGTATACTTTATATCTTAGTGGACATAATGAACACACATACGAAGTAGTGATAGGACTTGAGAACGGCGAGTATCGCTATATAGTCAGTGTAGATGATGGAAAATATGTACTTAATTACGACTGGATGGAGATAGTAAATAAAAACAATGTTAGTCCTGATCTGAGGATCATGTGCCGTTATTCCCATCAGGATCTAGAACTAGAACAATACATTTAGAGGCATCAATGAATATACAAGTAACCAAACGTGAGGGGCACAAGGAGCCTATCAACTTAGAAAAAATGCATAAGGTAGTCATCTGGGCTACTGAAAATATCACAGGCGTGAGTGCAAGCGAAGTAGAAATTAAATCCAGTTTACAATTTTACGACGGTATTAAAACATCAGACATTCAAGAAACACTTATTAAAAGTGCGGCAGATTTAATTTCAGAAGAGACACCAAACTATCAGTATGTTGCTGGTAGACTAATTAACTATCATATTAGAAAACAGGTTTACAACGAATACGAGCCTTGGCATCTTCACAGGATTGTAAAAGCCAATGTGGAAAGAGGTTACTACGACAGTGAATTGTTAACAAGTTATACAGAAGAAGAGTGGGACAAGCTAAACAGTTATGTAAAACACGAACGTGATGAAAACTTTACCTATGTTGCTATGGAGCAATTCAGAGGCAAATACCTTGTACAAAATCGTGTAACAAAAGAATTATACGAAACACCGCAAGTGTGTTATATGTTAATTGCGGCGACTCTGTTCCAAAACTATCCTAAAGACTCAAGACTACAGTGGGTGCATGATTACTATGATGCTATTAGTAACCACTTAATTAGTCTGCCCACTCCTGTTATGGCAGGTGTGCGTACACCACAAAAACAATTTAGTAGTTGTGTACTTGTAGAAACTGATGACAGTTTAGACAGCATTAACGCAACAGCAAGTGCTATTGTAAAATACGTATCACAAAAAGCAGGCATTGGTATTGGTGCAGGACGTATTCGTGCTATTAATTCGCCAGTGCGTAACGGTGATGCTTATCACACAGGCGTTATTCCGTTTTACAAATTATTCCAGAGTGCTGTTAAGTCATGTAGCCAAGGTGGTGTGCGTGGCGGAGCGGCAACACTATACTATCCTATCTGGCACTTGGAAGTAGAAGATTTATTAGTTTTAAAGAACAATAAAGGCACAGAGGATAATAGAGTACGCCACATGGATTATGGCGTCCAATTTAACAAATTAATGTACGAAAGACTTATCCAAGGGGGAGATATTACTCTATTTTCGCCCAATGATGTACCGGAAATGTACGATGCGTTCTATGCTAACGCCGACAAGTTTAAAGAGCTTTACGAGCAAGCAGAGCGTAAGACAAGCATTCGTAAAAAGAAAGTCAAAGCAATTGATTTGTTTACTGCCTTTATGCAGGAGCGTAAAGATACAGGGCGTGTCTACTTAATGAACGTTGACCACGCAAATACACACTCACCGTTCAAGCAAGAAGTAGCACCTATTAAGCAAAGTAACTTATGTTGCGAGATCGACTTACCTACCAAGCCACTTAAAAGTTTTGAGGATCCAGAAGGTAGGATAGCATTGTGTACACTGAGTGCTATTAACTGGGGTGCGATTAAAAACCCGGAAGATTTTGAGAAACCTTGTAAACTAGCGGTACGTGGATTAGATGCACTACTAAGTTATCAGGGCTACCCTGTTAAGGCGGCACAAGAAGCCACACGTGAGTACAGACCATTAGGCGTAGGTATTATTAACTTGGCTTACTGGTTAGCAAAGAACGACAAAACATATAATGATCCTTCCGCATTAGAACTGGTAGACCAGTACGCAGAAGCCTGGAGTTACTATTTGATTAGTGCCAGTTTAGAACTTGCTAAAGAGCAAGGCCCATGTGAAGGATTCCAAAACTTAAAGTATGCAGACGGTATATTGCCTATTGACACTTATAAGAAAGATGTAGACGAACTAGTAGCACCACAGCAGAGACAGTTTGACTGGAACTATCTACGTACAGAAATTAAACAACACGGCATTAGGAATGCTACACTTATGGCACTCATGCCTGCAGAAACATCTGCGCAAATTAGTAATGCTACTAACGGTGTAGAGCCACCACGTAGTTACGTGAGTGTTAAACAAAGTAAAGATGGTGTACTCAAGCAAGTAGTACCTGAGTACCGCAGACTGAAAAATAAATATGAATTGCTATGGGACCAAAAGGATCCTACGGGATACCTAAAGATCATGGCAGTTCTTCAGAAGTATATCGACCAAGGTATTAGCGTTAATACCAGTTACAATCCACAGTGGTATGAAGATGAAAAAATACCTATGAGCGAGATGCTAAGACATCTCATGATGTTTTATAAGTACGGCGGAAAGCAGTTATACTATTTCAATACCTATGATGGGCAGGGAGAAATAGACGTAAACAAACTTGAAGAACTACAGCCAGGTGAAGTTGACGACGAAGCCTGTGAGAGTTGCGTAATATAGGATAATAAAATGAGTGTCTTTAACATACAACAAAAGGGTAACCACCTTAAGGCGTTAGCCTTCCTTGATCCAAAGGGCGGCAGTAGTGTACAGCGTTACGATACAGTAAAGTATAGACAGTTTGAAAAATTAACAGACAAACAACTAGGCTTTTTTTGGAGACCAGAAGAAGTCGATGTTATGCGTGATGCCAAGGACTTTAAGGATCTTACAGCACACGAGCAACACATCTTTACCAGTAACTTAAAGAGACAAATTCTATTAGACAGTGTTCAAGGACGCTCACCTAACCTAGCATTTTTGCCACTAGCCACAATCCCAGAATTAGAAACTTGGATTGAGACTTGGGCATTTAACGAAACAATACACAGTCGCAGTTATACACATATTATTCGTAACGTATACAGCGACCCTGCAAAAGTATTTGATGAACTAACAGACATCAAAGAGATTGTAAATTGTGCAGAGTCTATTACAGGACACTACGACGAACTTATTCAGTACACACAAGCATATAACTTGTTTGGTGAAGGAAGCCACACAGCGAACGGCAAGCGTTTTGAAGTAAGTGCATATGAGCTTAAGAAGCGTATCTGGCTGGCACTTAATAGTGTTAACGCACTAGAAGGCATACGCTTCTATGTTTCGTTTGCGTGTAGTTGGGCATTTGCTGAACTTAAGAAGATGGAAGGCAATGCTAAAATTATTAAGTTTATTGCTCGTGATGAGAATGTACACCTTGCAAGTACACAGGCATTGTTAAAGATACTACCAACAGACGACAAAGATTTCGCAAAGATTAAACAAGAATGTGAGCAAGAAGTTAAAGATATTTTTGTACAGGCCGTGGATCAGGAAAAAGCCTGGGCAGAATACCTATTCAAAGATGGAAGCATGATTGGTCTCAATAAACAACTACTCAGTGAGTATGTTGAATGGTTAGCCAACAAACGTATGACTGCAATAGGCGTTGACAGTCACTACAAAGTAGGACAAAGCAACCCATTACCCTGGACACAAAAATGGATTGCTGGTGCAGAGGTACAAGTAGCACCACAAGAAGTGGAACTTAGTAGTTACGTTATTGGTGGTACCAAGCAGGATGTTAACGAGGAGACTTTTAAAGGCATGACTTTATGAAGGTGGCAAGAGCTGTTTTTGTTGCCGGCTATAGAATACCTCACACCTGCCTAAGTTTACAGTTTGACCACTATATCCAAGGTATAGACGAAACGTACATATTCACTAATTGTGAGATTACTGAAGAAAATCATTTCTTAGATAGAGTTTTCTCAAAGTATCTCGACACCAGCGAATTCAAGTACGTATACGATGGTGAGATGGATAGCCTATATCCTACAATAAAAAATTGGTGGATACCTAACGATTACAGAAACAGTTGGTTATATCAACAGGCTTTAAAACTTGCTAGTTTGGATTATATAGATGCTGACGTTATTCTTATACAAGACCCTGACTCTTTTTGTATAAATCCCTACAACCTGTGGGAAGGGGACAAATTAAAATATTTTATCCTGCCTAACGAATCACACAGTCCAGCATATTATCAAACACTTGAGAACGCATTGGGTATGAAGAGACAAACACCTCATTGTTTTGTAACTGAGTTTATGCCAGTATATAAAGAGGATTGGTTAAGTTTAAAACACGAGCTCATTAAAAGAAATAACTGTGACCCCTTCGATGCGATAATTAATAATGTTCCTGAAGATCCACATAGTGTTCCTACTCCAAACATCAAATGGTTCAGCGAGTACGAATTATTAGGCAACTGGATTATGTCTCGTCGAGAGATAGCTATGATGGAACAAAAACGCTACACCTATACAAATATTAATGATATAGGTAATTGCTCAGCAGAAGAATACAACTGTATATGCGATGCTTGTCCAAACTTAGAAGACAGTATCATATTCGATAACGATGAAGAAATTGTTGTAAACTTCGATGAGATATTCAACAAGGTTAAAAAGTTTTTATGATAACAATATACACTAAAGACTTTTGCCCGTTTTGTTCACAGGCAAAAGCACTATTAGAGAACAATAATATACCATTTGAAGAAATCAATATTGGTAATGATGAAGAAGCCAAACAGTTTGTTTTGGGGCAAGGACATAGAACAGTACCACAATTATATGTTAAAGGACAACTTTTAGTAGAGGGTGGCTATCAAGGATTGGCCAAAGTGCCGGTAGATTTAATCAAACAAAAAATAGAGGAATTAAATGCTAATCAATAAACCTGTCTATGATAAGGGCGACATTGTAACTTTTATGCTAGTAACAGGACAGGAATGTATTGCAAGAGTACAGGAATGTCAGGAAGAAGGCTTTCTAGTAGAAAAACCCCTAGCACTTATGCCTAGTCAACAAGGTATGGCTTTGGTCCCAATGGGCATGACTGCACAAATAAATACAGTAGTGCTTAAAAATCAGCATATAGTGTTTCACGGTATAACTGCCAAGGACGCCGCTGATAGTTATTTACAAGGCACATCAGGTATACAAATAGCCAAAGGAGCCTAGAATGCCAGCAACATCCAGACGAACCGACGTTAACACTCACGGTGGTACTATAGTAGGTGCTGTTATTGAGTCAGTTATTGTAGAAGGACAGGCATGTGCTGTTATAGGTTCTACTCTGACACCAGACGGATTATGTCCGCCCTTAGGTGGAGCTCATTGCGGACCTGTAGTTACTGGTGGTAGTGGGTCAGTTAATGCTGGCGGGATCCCAGTAACTCGTATAGGCGATTCTAATAATTGTGGAGCCGCAAACGCAACAGGTGCAAGCTCAGTAATTACTGGGGGATAACGTGGCACAGCCTAGTTCTTTAACTGCCATAAAAGGCTTACTCGCAAATCAAGGATTAGATAATACATTTGTAAACAGTCTTTTTGCGGATGTATATAACACAACCTTAATAACAAAAGCCCAACAAGCAATCACTGACGCTGACGGAATAGGTGTTGATATTACAGACTTGGGTAGCGATATATTTCCTGTGGCATCTGGAGTAGTACCATTAGCATACATATCAGTACTAACTACTAAGAAAAGTCTAAGAACATCTTACTATAATTATGCTAGAGCATTATTTGCAGGTGGAGATATAGCAGGATTTGCTCAGTTCTATATGATGGCATTTGGATATGCAAGCCAAGTGTATGGAATAATGGCAGATGTGTCAAAGAAAGGCGCTTCTAATCTTGAGGACTTTGGAGCAAACGTAACCAAACAAAGTGACATAGCATCAGGTGGTATCACTGGATTACTAAAAGTAAACTCTGCAGAAGGTCTGGAAAAACTAGGTACTGACTTTATTAATCAAGGCACGATATTTAATTTTAAGGACTTAGATCTATTAGGTACAGCAAGAGGTATAGCAAAAACCATAGAGAGCAAAGATTTAAATATGAGTCAGGTTATTGCAGACTTTGTAAACGAATTAAATTTAAGTGATCCTATAGATTGGTATGACGAAGATTACGAAAATCTTGTATATGAATTATTGACTTCCATACCTTTAGCAGAAGAATTCTATCAGGCTTTTGAGTACAAAAAGAACGAGCGTTTAGAAAACCTAGCGGACATATTAGATGTAAATAAAACCTTATCACTTTCAAGGGATCTCGTTAGTTTCAATACATATACAGAAGTGGCCGACGGATTGCAAAAATTTTCTCAGTTAAAAATACGTAGTAGTATCGAACTAGGAAAGTTTGTAAAAACCTTAACTACACCAGGCGAATCAGCGAATTTAGATACACTGGCAACACCAGTTGACGAGAACCTTGGTGACGATATACTATTACAAACAGGAACAGGTGATGGTGTATATGGACAACCAACTGTGAGAGATATTATTGGGCCAGTCTCTGGCTATTTGTTACAGGATCGATTAACTAGAATAAGCAACGCATTAGCAACAATAAGTGCAAGCTCAGATGGTCTAAACATAATACAAGGTTACGAAAATATTAGTGCAGTGGCAACAGATGGTGGGGGAGCACCTTATGTTGTATCAGGAGTAGGTGCAGGATCATATGCGTCTAAGTCTTTAGCAATAGCCGCAATCGAAACAGCACTAGATACATACTATTCAAACCTAAGATCATTCTTGTCAATAGGTGACTTAGGATTAAGACAAGCATGCGAAACAGCATACACTGATTGGGATGCCATAGCCAAACAGGCCTTTGATTCTGATGCGCTATGTGATAAAGCAGGTATTGATACTGCATTGTTTTCAAGTAATAAATCAGTCATTATGGGGTTTGGTAACCAGATAGAATCTTTTGGTAAAGATGTAGATAATTTGGGTTTACGAGATATAATGTTAGATCTTATTGAATCCAATATTACGGGGGAAGCTATAAAAGCCAGTTTATTTGCGGGGCAAAATCAGGCCAATCTTAACGCTAAAGGCTTGATTCCTAAGGCTTTAACGTAGTTGACATATTCACCGAGTTACTATATAATAACTCATTAAATCGTACTAAGGAGGCGCAAATGAGGGTTTACGCTATACTTTTAAGTTTAATAAGTGCTATGGTAGTTATGTTATACAGCATGCTATTGGATTATAAGCAAAAATCCAGTATGCCATTAGTATCTACAGCGATGGCTAGTCCTGTGTCATTATCTAATTTATCTAGTGACCAACTAGCATGCTTATACGATAACATTTATTTCGAAGCTCGTAACCAGCCAATAGCAGGTCAATTAGCGGTTATGTTCGTAACACTGAATCGTGTAAAAGATGATCGTTTTCCAGATACTATATGTGAAGTAGTTTACCAAGGATCACACAAGCCCAGCTGGAAAGATCCAGAAAAATTGATACCAATTAAACACAAATGTCAATTTAGTTGGTACTGTGATGGATTATCTGATCAAATAAACAATGCCAAAGCCTATGAACAAATAGTAACCTTAGTTAAAAAGACATTAATTACCAAAAAAATAATAGATATAACAGATGGTGCACTATTTTATCATGCAGATTATGTTAAACCCTCCTGGGCTAAGACCAAAAAGAAGACTGTGGAGATAGAAGACCACATTTTTTATCGTTGGGAAGGTTAATATTTTAATTCGAAGTAGAGTATGTCATTGTCGTCGTCTAGGAATATAAGGTATTCATTTTGTGAGCGCCAAGGAGTATGTTGCCAAGCCCAACGTCCTTTGGCATTTTCTGCATACCAACTGAAGCATTTATATGCTTTTGACTCGCCCTCAACCAAGCGACAAAAACGGTAGCCATGCTCATTCGATTTAATTTTATGTTGGACCAATCCGCCAGCGACCATGGTACTAAGCATTGACACTTTTCCTAAAAGACTATATACTATATATTTATGGATCAGATAATGACGACACTCAAAAAACGCAACCCGTTAGTAAAGGAACTGAGGGATCCTCAGGGTCTATACACGGCTAAAGTTGAGCGAGATCGTAGCAAGTACACAAGAAAGACCAAACATAAAAAGAAAGACCAATAAATGGAAAACGTATATAATTGTTCAGTATGTAGTTGTGAATTTGATGAATATGCAGAAGGTGGTACTGTGGGTAATTTTGGTATGCTACCTGTAGCGTTTTGCCCTACCTGTCTTGCTTGTATGTTTGATATGGTAGAGCAGTTAAAGGAAGAATAATGGCAGACAAAGAACTAGAACAAGACTGGGACGACGATGAAGAGATCCTACACGAGGTTGAGCTACCAGGTCTCAAAGAGATGCTGGAAGCCATAGCAACTGATGTATTTGATACACATAAAAAGTTTTGGTATGCAGATAATATAACAGAAGAGCAACGAAGGTTGTATATGTATCTACCACGTAATCGAGAATTGCATTAAATACAATACTATGATTTTTGCAAGTTTTATTTTAATCGTTGCTCTAGGAATAAGTGCTATAGCCGCATTCTATAGTATTGTTGGTCTTATGGCTATCTTTGCCGCGGCGGCAATACCTATTATTGTAATGGGCGGCGCATTAGAAATAGGTAAGATTGCTACCACAGTTTGGTTGCATCAAAACTGGCAACGAGCTCCAAAAGCGTTCAAGTACTATCTAGTACCCGCAGTTGCTATTCTTATGTTTATTACCAGCATGGGTATTTTTGGTTTTCTAAGTAAAGCACACATTGAACAAACAAGTTTGAGCGATGAACAACAGGCAGAGATCAGCCAACTGCAAGAAAAGGTAATGAGAAGTGAAGCCAAAATTGCACGTTGGAATACAGAAATTTTACGTCTCACTAAAGGTATAGACATAAGAACTGATAATTTGGTGGAAAAAGATGGTGATGCTCTCAACACCATATACGCTCAGATCGATAAGGAAAAAGCCAACGCTCGTGCTGATGCTGACAAACAAATAGACCTACAGAATAAGAGATTAGAGCAAGCCGCTCAACGCAAAGCCTCAGATATCGAAGCCGCACAGAAGCGTAAAGAGCAAGACATACAGGTTGTACAGGACCGTTTTAAGAATTCTTTCAGTAAGGCTAAAATGGACGAGGCTATTGCGGAAATTAACAAGATTGAACTAGAAGCAGTAAAAACCGCAAAGAACAACGAATTATCAGTTGCTAGTGCCGCACAACGTGAAATTAAAGCAATTAACGATAGACTAAATCAGCGTCTCAAAGAAATAGATGCAAAATATAAACCACAATTAGACGGCATCAACAATCGTATCAAAAGTCTACGTTCACAAACTGAAGTCAAAACTGGCAATGTAGATAAACGTGTAGATGAATTAGAAGGTTTTATTGACGCAGAACAATTAGAAATAGACAAGATTAATGAAGAATCAGCAGTATATGAAAAAGAATATCGTAAACTAGAAGCAGAAGTAGGCCCAATCAAGTATGTAGCCGCTTTAATATACGGTGACAATCCTGATGTTAATATGCTAGAACGTGCAGTACGTTGGGTTATTATATTGCTAGTTGTTGTGTTTGATCCACTAGCACTTACACTTATTCTAGCCGCTACTAAGAGTTTTGAATGGGTAAGAGAAGAGAAGAATCCTACTTACGCCCATAAGGAATATACAGTTAAAGACGACGAACTAATGTGGGCGGACGACGAACTAATGAACGAGTATTATCCTCCGCAACCTGTAATGAAACCAGTGCCAGTGGACGATACCAGGTTAAAAGAGTTAGAACAAGAACTAGCCGATAAAAATAATACAATTAACAGCCTTGTTAAAGACTTAGAGTATGCACTAAATGACTTTGAGTCAGCTAAAAAGGAAAAGGCTGATAACGTCGATGAGTTAGAACAAGAACTAGCACAACTTAATGCTAGATACGACCAACTAGTGCAAGAAAAGAAAGCATTAGAAGCCCAGGTCGAAGACCTAAAAAAAAAGTTCTGACTTTAGAGTCTAATCCCGAAGTACAAATTAAAGAGGTATACGTTGAAGCTGACGTAGACACATCTATGCCTGCTGAAGTAGCAGAGCTAGAACAAATAGTGGAACAAAAGATAAAGGAGCATAAACATGGCTAAACCACAAGACGAAATAAATGCAATTTGGGGCAAATATCGTACAAGTTTAGAGCGTTTGAGTGATGCGTTAGACGAAAATGACGCACTCAAGAGCGATCTTGACATTGACTTTACTATGCCCAGTGATATTGCAGAATTAGAAGCAAAAATTAACTCACGTATAGGAACTGATGGCTAGTAAGCATCAAGAGACTATAGACAGTCTCTGGATCAAATACCAAATCGCTCTACAGCGACTAGATAAGGCTTTAGATGAACTTGAAAAGAAGCCCAAGGAAGTTGTAGTAGAGAAGATTGTGGAAGTACCTGTGGAAGTCGAGAAGATAGTAGAAGTGGCAGTCGAAGTAGAAAAGGTTGTGGAGAAGGAAGTAAGCAAACCTGAATACTTCAGACTAATGCGTGAAGATGAACTAGGGTTACAGGCTGACAACGCATCCAAAAATCCAAGTAAAACAGGATTCGGTATAAAATTTCCTGACAATCCAAACAAGGGTGATATGTTCTTACGAGTAGACTCAAAACCAACTAAGTTATTCAAATATGACGGTAATAAATGGTTTGAAGTTGACAAAGATAAGACAGACACATATACTTACGATGAAGACTACTTAAAACACCTTATAGAGCGTATCAATAGAGGCGACTATACACTAGAAGAATTAACTATAACCGAGCAGGAAGAATTAAAACGGTTCTTAAAGAAAGAGACAGTCCTTGGTAAGTGAGATCAACATAATATCGGCACCTGACCATATAGATAGAACAAGCACTAAGTTCTTACTGTTGGATATTAGTATGGATGAGCTTATAGAAGTTAAAGATACTTTTTCCAATTTCGATATGAACATAGATTTTTATATCTACGGCAGTTACAGTAATGACATTAAATGGTTAAGTAAAGTAGTTGAGATCGTAGATTATATTATAGTAAATAATACACAATTATCAGAACATGTAGACCTCAAGTTAGAAATCCTACAAAATAAAAAGTCGCTTAGAGTAACTAACGACAAAACAGTATTAGATTTTATACTAGAAAGATGTAAATGAACACTAAAGATAAACCAGAGATAGTATGTAACTTTTGTGGTAAGGGCAAAAGTGAAGTAGAGACTCTGATAGTCAGTAACGATGTTGGCATCTGTAATGAGTGTACCGAACTATGTACAAATATATTGGCTAAGGAAAAGACCAGTAAAAACAGAACAAAAGAAAAAATACGTGAAGCTCTAGATGCTCAGGCTATAAAGAGTTATCTAGACGAACATATAATTGGCCAGGACGAGGCTAAGGTTGCAATATCTGTTGCTGTAGTCAACCATTATAAACGAGTGTTCAATAGAACCGATATTAAATTAGATAAAAGTAACTTACTGTTATTTGGCCCAACAGGTTCAGGTAAAACGCTGTTAGCACGTACAATCGCAGATTACTTAAATGTACCATTTGTAATTACAGATGCTACTAGTTTAACCGAAGCGGGTTATGTAGGCGAAGATGTAGAAAATGTAATAGAACGTTTATTAGCAGAAGCAGATTTTGATGTTGATAAATGTGAACAAGGTATAGTGTTTATTGACGAGATAGATAAAATAGCACGTAAAGGTGAATCAAGTACAACGAGTAAGGACGTATCAGGAGAAGGCGTTCAACAGGCATTGCTTAAATTGGTTGAAGGTACAAAATGTAAAGTTGCAGTGAAAGCCAGTAAAAAAATGGTCGTAAGCGACAGTGTTGAAATAGATACTAGGAATATTTTGTTTATTGCAGGCGGCGCATTTGTAGACCTAAACAAAATAGTTGAAAAACGAATGAACGCAAACTCTATAGGTTTTGGTAGCAAGTTACGAGACGGAAATGTAGACAGAAGTAAGATTGTACACGAAGATTTCGTCAAATTTGGTATGATACCAGAATTTACTGGTAGATTCCCTGTCATAGTGCATACAAATGACTTGACATTAGACGATTATATTGCTATAATGAAAGAGCCTAAAAACAATTTGCTGAAACAGATGCAGTTTTATTTCAATGTTGATAACATCAAACTAATGTTTGATTCAAAATCATTATCAGCATTAGCAAAAGAAGCGATGAAGTTGAAAGTGGGTGCAAGAGGACTCAAGGCTGTTATAGAGAAAATTTTGCAACCTTATATGTTCGAGATATCTGATCTTAAACAAAAGGGTGTAAAGAGTATCACAATTACAGATAAAGTAGTAACAGAAGATAAAAAACCAATTATTAAATATGAATCCATACAGAAATAGAATATTAGACATGAGCGGTGCCGAAGCACCTAAGGGTACGGTAGTGTTTGTCAAAGATGGTAACGTTGACAAAGCACTTCGTAAACTCAAAAAGAAGATGCAAGAAGGTGGAAAACTGCTGAAATTACAGGAAAAATCCGAGTACATCAAGCCAACTACAAGGCGTAAACAAAAGGCTAATCAAGCCAGAAAACGGTGGCAGAAAAAGTTGGCTTCTGAGCGTCTACCTACAAAATTGTTTTGACTTTCGTACAGAGTTCCTGTATAAATAATAGTGTAAGATGCCTAACGGGTCTTACAGTCATAAACTTGCTTAAAAGGAGATAAAGACATGACAAACTATAAACTCACCACATACGATTTACCAACAATTTCCAGATTCGGAATAGGCTTTGACAGACTGTTTAACGAGCTTACACGCTCAATGGAAGTCGGCAATCAAGGTTACCCACCATACAACGTAGTAAAACATAGTGACGAAGCGTACACTATCGAAGTTGCTGTGGCTGGATTCGGAGAGAACGACCTCAATGTAACAGTACATGAAGGAAAACTCACTATTGAAGGTAACAAAGAAGATAAAGTGGATCAAGAGTATGTTTATCGTGGTCTTTCCAGCCGAAACTTTACAAGAACATTTAACTTAGCAGAACATGTTGAAGTTAAAAGTGTTGATGTAGAGCAAGGTGTAATGCGTATTTCACTTGAGCGTGAAGTACCAGAGGAAATGAAACCACAGAAACTTGCTATCACATTCAAGTAAACACAAACAAGGGGGACCTTGTGTCCCCCAACTATAGAAAGAAATAAATGGCAGATACTAAAGAAGTTACAGTTACTAAACCAGTAGTAAATGAAGAGGTTAAAGAGCCTTCTATGTTTAATGTAATATACATCAACGATGAGGTAACAACAGTAGAGTTCGTAATTTCCACTTTAATAGCTGTCTTTAAATACGATCACAATAAAGCCGCAGAAAAAACACATACCATTCACGAAGATGGAAGTGCAGTTGTAGCAACTTATCCCTACGAGATAGCAGAACAAAAAGGTGTTGAAGTAACATTATTAGCACGGCAACATAATTTTCCACTACAAGTTAAACTAGAAGCAGAATAATATATGGATGTAATGATCGACATAGAGACTCTGGCGACACCGCCTGACTCTGTCATACTTACAATAGGTGCATTTAAGTTTGACCCTAAGTCTAATGCTGAAGGCGGTAGCATCTATCATAGGCTTGACGTCGATTCACAACTTAAAATGGGCAGGCGTGTTGATGACGAGACTATTGCCTGGTGGGGTAAACAGGCATTAGAAGTCAGAGAAGAAGCCTTGGGAACCACTGGTAGACAGTCGCTGGACATAGTATTTGATAGCCTGTCAAGGTTTATGGTAGGAGTAGATAGTATATGGGCTCAGGGACCTGTGTTTGACATTGCTCTACTGGAGAATATGTTGCGACAGTTACAACGCCCTGTGCCCTGGCAGTTCTGGCAAATCAGAGATTCGAGGACGTTGTTTAAGTTAGTTAACGAGGATCCTAGACCCAAGAACTTTGAGGGTGCGCACAATGCACTGACAGATTGTTATTATCAGGCCAAAGCAGTACAAAAGGTTTTTAGACAATTAGGCCTAAATCGTTAAATATACTATTATATAGGACACAACGATGAACAAAGTACAAAAAGCAACAACAGGTATATTCCTTACCTTGTTCTTTTTAGGTGCTTTTATCTTTTTCGGTATACTTTTCACAACAGTTCTAAGTGCTCAAGAATATACAAAAGAAAATCCACTGATATTAGAAGACGGTACAGAAATGTATGGAGATCAGGTAGATATAGAACCTAGCGATATAAGTCGCTACGGTAAAATGGAAAACGATCCCACTGGTTGGAAACAAATAGGTTTTGTAGAAAATAGAAAGTTGTATGTGAATGTAGACAAGATCGAATATGCCGCAATATTTAGGCATGTTTGGGTTATGTTTGAATTTACAGACGGCCCTAAAGTAGTACCAGGTGCCGCAACAGGTATAGTTAGAGTAGTAAGCGAAGCAACAATAGATTGCTCTAGCGGACTAACTAAACCAATGCGTGACTTTTACTTAGATAAAGACTGGGTAATTAAGACACAAACTGTATATCAAAATGGACAGGCAATAAGTTTCGCTAGACAAAAGGGCACTATTGCTTATGCTATGAAAGCAATATCGTGCGATGGTGCAAAAGTAGAAGACGTACAAATGGGACCAACTGAATGAATGTAATTTTCGACAAAGAGGTAGCGGCAGAACTTGCACAAAAATACACAGTTCTGCCTTTACCTCCTATTACTCAAACTGAGGACAATAAAACAGTTACTGTGCAACCACAGGTTATAATAGATATGGAAAAAGTACCATTGCAAGAAATAAGCTCTTTGGACCAATGGGTAGACTTACATAAACAATTAGTAGAAAACCATATTAAAAAGGACTACAACTTTTGCGAGCAGGCTGTTGAACATTTGATGGGTAAGTTTAAGGGAGAACTGGACTCATATTACAAACATATTTTAGCGGAAGCCAGAATATCTGAATAGTAATGTACGTTGAGCAATTAGATCAACCTATTGTCCCTGATGAGGTCATAAAAGAAATATTAGAAAAAAATCCTCACGTAGGTAACTATGATTTTCAAGTAAAACCTAATTTGAAAGACAGCGCATCGTTCATTATGTACAATATTGATTTGTCTAAACTTAATACTACTTGGTTTAAAGATCGTGGTGAGGACAAATACCGTTGGGCTTTACAGATAGTAGAAAACGGAACATATCTTGTGCCGCATACAGACGAAGGCAGAGAATATGCAATTATGTATATCATAGAAACAGGAGGTAAAAATGTTGAAACCAGGTTCTATGAAATGTTGGATGGCAAATCGTATGCCGCGACTGAAACTATACCATATACTGATTTAAAATTAAAACACAGTCAGGTGTTTGAGAAACACTGTTGGTATAAAATATCAGTACAGGATCCACATAGTGTAGAAAATTTAGAGACTACTAGGGTCTGCCTAGCGAGAAGTATCCCAGATGAATGTATGCCTAGTACTAAGTATCCGTTATAGTTAAAATGTATTATCCAAGATTTAAATTTCCAACAGACAATTATCTTGACCCTGACTATGAGGTTGTGAAGGTTAAAGAACAGGGTTATTATACAACACACGGTGGTCAACTAGGCCCTAATTCTAAGGTCCATAATCTAAAAAATATCTTATTAATGTTACACTCGGATCTGTTATCTATTTTAAACATTGCAGGTCTTGAGCCAACAGCAGTAGAACTAGTACATATACAACCGCATCATGACGGTAGGTTAATATGTTACCCTGAGGCAAATGAAGATAATGAGGCTGTGATAGTATGTTTATTTGGATCCCCTACAGTAAGTTTGAATGTACACAATGTGAATGGTAAAGAAATACTCAATAACAATGGCACACACGTTTTTGTTGAACCAGGACACGAACACAAAGATGAAAATTTCCTTAAATGTAGCCAAGTCCCAATAAAGTTTAGTTGGACAAACGAAGTAGGTATATTAAAAAACTCCAGTATCCCACATTCAATGACTAATAAGTCAGACTTAGAAGCAAATTTAATAACAATAAGTTTTGGGAGTAATATAGATATAGACAAACTCGCTAACGCACTCGACCAGTATAGAACAGATGTTAGATGATTATATTCAGGATATATCACATTATCCTATCCCTCCTAAGAAGTTAATAGACAATCTTTATAACAACCTTCAGGATTTTAATGGTAAGGAATTCGACCTTTCTGAGTACCTAATTAATGAACACAGGAGTTCTAACCCTGCGCATTTTAAGGCACTACTACTACGACCACAGTTATTAGATATATGGCTGGGGAAAATGTTAGGAAACTTGGAATGGTTTGTACAAATAATGCACAGCGGAAAAAACTTATTTCCACATATAGACCCTAAAAGAACTTGGAGTTGTATGTACCTAGCAAGAAGTGGAGGTCCTAATGTTAAGACAGTTTATTATCAACCCAAGGACAAAAACAAAACTGTACAAGACTTTCCATTAGCGGCTCCTATTTCCTATGGTGAAATCGAACCAGTAGCTGAATATGTACTTGAAGAAGGACGGTGGCATAAAATACGTGTAGATGTAATACATAGTGTTGAGAATATGGAATCTACTAGAGTAGCCTTATTCCATGTTGATCCGCCATCAAGCCAAGCACAAAATCTTTGGAATTATAGAAGTGGTGATGCGGGTGATACTGAATACGACCCTACTGCTTAAATAGCTTCTTCATTTTTAACCCATGTTTACTGGGCAAGTCTAATAACGATCTTTGGAAGTAACAAGGTTCTACCCATTCGCATTTATTATTTGTACTGTATTCCAAACATTTTTGATCAGATTCAGTAAGTGCTGTATTAAAGTTTGTGATTAGTTCGTCCCAGCAATAGTCTCCAAAACTATCATAAAAATACCTAAAGTTAAATTCTACAGCGTCTTCGATTTTATAATACATTTGTTTCTTTTCTGATTCAGACATATTGCATATCTGTTTTAATATTTTAGTTACTGCCTTTATTCGTTCATAAGGATCAGTTATGTTATCATAACTTTCATCTATTACATTATCAAAAGTTTTGAAACCATAACCTTTAAGATACTGTAATGCTCCCGGCGTGCTTAATAATAGGAAAGGTTGTCTAGCAACAATAGGTTTGAATACTTTCTCGGTTAGGTGCAATGTTTTTTCATAAAAACAAGTTTCACTCACTACGTGCCAAAACCCACTAGTCCACAGTGGAAGTTCCGATTCTGCACTGCCGTGGTCATTTTCATAAGAGCATGTTTGTAATCTAAATTTGTTATTAGCTTGTTTGCACCAGGTAGATATTTGGCCTTTTTGTTCTTGGTTAATAAAATTGTTATTAACTAGCTCTTGTTGATAGCCATCACAATTATAAGATATTATTCCTTCTCCAAATAACCCTTGTTTATATAATTCTGATAGGAACAAAAGTCTGTAAATTCTTGGACCAGTATATAAGTTGTTTAAATTTATGAAACTAGCACCTTCCCAAATATTTTCTGTTTTAGGCATATACTGTATACTCCTAAACCAATCTAAACTAGCGAAGGCATGATAAAAATAATACCATTTTGTAAGGTTATTATGAACACAGACTGCATCTACTTTAGAACTATTTTTTTCGCTTGTAGCAAGTATATTGTTAGCCATAAACTTTGGATGATCCACATCCTTATCATCAGAATTTACGAATCTTGATAGGGTTTTTATGTCATAAACTGGTTCCTGATCATAAAAATATACATTTTGGAAGTTATATAAAAATTGATCTTGTGTATCAATATGTATGGTGTCATTGATTGTATTGCATATACCATATTCTTTAAGGACAATCCCGGCTATGTGCCTTGGCCGTAGGAATTTTACGCCAATTATGTCATAAATGTTGTCTATATTAAACATGCTATATAACCGAGTTGTTATCTATTAAATACAATTAATAATTGAGGGAAAACTGAGTGAAATTTCTAATAATATTTATGAGTTGCTTGGTTAGCACGTTTTTTATTAGTATATCATCTGCTGACGAACTTAGGTATAATTTCCAAAGTCCAGCATTCAATGGTATTGGCTATAGCAGTCATTTACTTACAATAGAAAACTTAACATTTCAACGCAAACAGGATATAGAAGCGGATAAAAAGTCCGCGGCTAGAGAAGCTGAGCGGGAAAAAGAAAACAGTAACGTTAACAAGTTTCTTGCTAACTTAGAAAGTAGAATTTACGCAGAATTGAGTAAACAGATAT
>Ga0208795_1000136_pt1 | contig 36263 bp, 60 predicted proteins | sample CB_VirMetaG_6_FD_184541 | JGI IMG/M metagenome (GOLD analysis project Ga0208795, IMG submission 184541) | Freshwater to marine saline gradient viral communities from Chesapeake Bay - CB_1508_2 Viral MetaG (SPAdes) (version 4) | ecosystem: Environmental > Aquatic > Marine > Coastal | place: USA... | reverse complement strand
CGCTAACTATGTTGACACTGTTTGTGATCACTACCTTGACGAAAGTGGTAAGTTAGTTATTGATTACTATGAGCATGCTGATACGAATAATGAGCTTAAGGTTCTAAACGGGGATGTTAAGCAAGACTACGTTGACTACGCAGCTTCTGCGGAGTTTAAAAAGGTTAAGACAGTTTACCCGACTATATTTGGTACAAGAATTGACAGAATTCCAGCCTGGCCACTTAACGGTCAAATTGAACCTGTTGAACCTGTACTTATGCCGCTCATTGACAGAGAGGTGTCTCTCTACAACAAGGTATCTCGTCGTAACCACCTACTATACGGTGCAGCAACTTACACACCTATCGTACAGTCTGACATGACTGACGAAGAGTTTGAAGAGCTAGTTAACTCTGGGCTTGGATCTTGGTTGCGTGTTCGTAAAGATGAGAGCATTAGCGTGCTTGAAACACCTACAGGTGCTTTGGCAGACATGGATCGTGCAATTTCCTCCACTATCGAAGAAATGGCTAAGATGGGCATTCGGATGTTGTCACCTGAACAGGCGGCTTCTGGTGTTGCTCTTGAGATTAGAAATGCTTCTCAAACAGCACAGCTAGGTACTCTTAACGCTAAAATTTCCGGTACGCTAAAAGAGGTTATTGCCTTTATGCTAAACTGGAAGTATAACACGGACTACTCCGGTTCTGATATTGGATTTCAAATGTCTAGCGACTTTGCACCGATGGTCGGCGGAGAGGGTGCTATGCGACTTGTTTCTGAGTGGTATCAGTCTGGTATTATTAGTAGAAGTACTTTCCTCAACATTGCAAAGTATAACGACTTCCTACCAGCTGACTACGATGATGACTCTGCAAGAGAAGAAATTCAGACAGATCCTCTTGTAGACAACGTATCAGATAACTCAGTAATTATTGAGTAACTAATAAAGACCTAAGCAAGTCTTAAAACTGCTTATCAACTTACTCTACAATGGTGGACTGGATGAATATTAACGATAAACTTTTTGATCGAATTGTTGCACATATGGCAGATGTGAGGCTTTATGAAGAGGGTGTTCAAATACAAAACAGACGAATTCTAAAAAGACATAGAAACAACTTGCAAGCTTTGCTTCGCAATAATGTAAAAAATGATGTCTCAAAAGAAGTAAGTCGTTTTGGAACAGAACTTCTTTCTCATAAAACCAACACACTAAAAGAGTTTTCTACTTCACAGTTAGACTTTCATAGTGATAACCTATACAAAGAAGTAAAAGACTTTTATAAAGTTCAAAGACCACGGACTAAAGAATTGCTAGCTGAAGTTACTGGGCCAAACATTAAAGGGCCAAGTAATATTAAGAACAATATTCAAAACATTTCTTCTGGTGAGCTTGTTAGAATTCAATCTAAAGTAAAAGCTGGGCTTGCAAAAGGCGCTAGCCAAAACGATATTATAGCTGATGTTCTTAAAACAACTAAGATAACAGAGTATCAGGCCAAGACTTTAACGAGAACTTCTATTACTTCTACTCAAACTGCAGCTCTTAAAAAGGTTGCTGAGAGTAATAAAGACATTCTTAAAGGATTTATGTTTACAGCTATTCTTGACTCTAGGACAAGTCCGATTTGTTCTTATCATAACGGTAAAATTTATGATATAAACGACGATCAGTTCAAGCCTCCGCTTCACTGGAACTGCCGATCTTCTTTGATCCCTGTGTTGAAATCTAAAGAAGAACTGTCTTTAGAAAACACAAGCCGGATAAATAAAACAGAGCTAGCTAAAAAGAAGGTAGAAACCCTTACGGGGCTCCCTCCAAAAATACAATCATTTGGCGCTTGGTTAAAAGTACAACCAATGGAGATTCAATCAAACCTATTAGGGTCTATGGATGCTGTAAACTTGTTTCGACAAGGTAAGCTAAGTGCTGAACAATTCATAACTCCAAAAGGTAAGGCGCTTTCCATCCAAGCCTTAAGAAACAGAGCTACACAAGCGACTACTGTCTTTAGACCTAGACAAAAGATTAGGGAAGTTGATGTAAGGCTAGATGCCAGCCGCCCTAGTAATCTTGTAAGTAACCCAAAATATAAAGAAGACCTTCGTCAGCTTTTCTTACTAGACTCAGATGACTACTCAAAGACGATGTCACTAACTGACTACAAGGGCACTTCCTTGGTGGGTAAACAGGCATCTCGACGTAGAGTTGGTAACGAATTTGATGAAAGAAACTTTTCGGCAGACCCTCTAACTGGTGAGGTTAAGAACAACAACCTCTATGACCCTGACTTCAACCTCTACCAAGAGCGTATTGACTTTATGAGAAAGTCCCAACTTCTAAAATTAGAAGAAAAAGACTTTATTGAATCAATGGCTTCTAGTCTCGATGATAAGCTTTCTGTTAACCAACAGACAGTAATTGTAGAGAACTTAAGGGTTGTTTTTGAGCGTTATGCTAAAAACAAAGACCCTTGGCAAGATTTTGCTTCAGTTGTTAGAGCGGAAAACAGGTTCGCTGTTCAGAACGTTTCAAGGCTTTTAGACACCCGCTCACGACAAAGGTCAGAGATGTTTGTTAGCTATTTGTCCAAGGATACTCCACAAGTTCAGATTATGGGTAAGTACTACAACTTTGAAGAGCTTGTAAGAGACCAGCTAAAAGATCAACGTTATATTGATGCTTGGCGTAGTACCGAAGGAAAAGCCCTAGCCAAAAAGCTGTTTTTTACTGGTAGGTCACCTATGCGGGTTTACTTTAACGGGTTTACTGAAAAGTATCCTTCTAAGGATAAACTAAAGAAAAAATTCTTAAATTTACCCTTTGTAAAGCAAGCTTATGACTCTTACAAATTCTTATACAATCGAGAACCTTCTGATTCTTGGTGGACACAACTCGTATCAAAAAAGAATGAAGCTATTCGAAGAATTCTAGATATGGAATTTTTGATTGCTGACAAAAAGCCTACTTCTAAAGTAATGGATGACGCAGCACTTAATAGTATCACTAAGATTGCTAAGCTAATTTCATCAGGACAGTCAACTGATTACGACTCTCTTGCGATTAACATTGGTAAGCAGTTCTCGAAAGATTTTGAAAACCTTATACCCTTTACTAAAAACACGCTGAGAGATAATCATGCGGAAGGCTCTAAAATATTAGACTTTATGGTCAAACAAAACATGATCAAAGTTCAGTTTAGGGGTAAAACACGAAGGGGTGTACTTGATCTGGAAACTGGGAGAACTTCCGGTGGGTGGCAAGACACTATCTCTAGGGAAGTTATTGTTATTGATAAGGGTTTGATAAAGCTCCAAGAGGCAGAGCGAAGAGTAACTATTGCTCGACGCCTGGGAACTATCAATGATAGAGATAGGTTGTATGTTAAAGCAAATAAAAAGACCTTTGTAGACTCTCGTGGAAACGACACAGGTATACCTATTATTTCTCGTGATAAGTTTGCTGACTATGATGCTAAACAGATCGATGCTGAAATGGCACAGATGATGAATCATGTGTCTAACGTCGAGTATGGGGTTGATGTTGAATTCGCAAGCTTTATGGACGACATTGTACGTTTCAGAGACCCCCGTGGTAACTCGAAGTATTATGACTCTATAAACGAACTTCGGCATGAAATACTTAATCGTGGAGAACAAGGCTATGGCCTTATGTCAACTGTTAAGTTTCATGCGCAGCGTAATAAGAACTTTAGAACAAATGTCTTTATTGACTCCCGTGGACGGGTATACCATCGTGGTTATCTTACACCTACTGGCGGTGAGCTTGTTCGGCCTTTTTTAAACTCAGGTACTGCAAAGTCTATGACACCAGGCGCAATGAGGGAGCTTCGTATTCAGTTAGGAGCTATGATTGGCCCTGGCACGGAAGCACTTACTCAATCTGGACGTCTAGAAATCTTTCGTAGGAATGAATCAAAGTTACTTGAACTTGGAAGGTTGCTTCAGTCAAAAACACAAAGAGATCGTAGGCTTAGGGAATTTCTAGAACATCCACTTATAAAGGGGCTCGAGGGCCCTGAAGTACCTAAGATGTCTAGAATGGCTCTAGAGTACGCTCGTGTTTATGATCATGTAAACGGTGACTTTAACAATGTATCTCGTTTGTCAACCTATAAGACAAAGTTAATGATTGAAAACGACGCCAGTTCTTCTGGTGCTCAAATCATTGGACTCTCGACGGGGGATCGTAAAGTATCTCTTGCAAGTAATGTTTTGCCAACCACTCAGAAAAACCGCCTATATGACCTAGTTGCGATGGACACCGTTAACGATCCTGATTTCTTAAAGATTCCTGCATTAAGAGACGCAAGTCTTACTTGGGAAGACCTAGCTAAGGCGGCTAAGTCACAGAATATGGTTTCTTTCTACGGAGCGGGCGATGCGACTAAGACTGCAAACGTTGCTGGACAGTTATCAAAAGTTCTTGATGGCAAGGGATATGTTACTGTTACTAAGGATAACCTCGGTGAACAACTTAGGATTATTGATGGTAAAATTAAGATTGCTAATCGGCAAGGTGCCATTGGTGTTGAATCAGAGTTAACCTCTTTTAGAGCAGAACTAATTGAAATGATCAACAAGAATGAACCTGCTGGTAGAACTTTGTTAAAACAAGCACAAGACATTCATCCTGATACTGCGGATTTTGTAAATAAACTTATGAACTCCAGACGAGGGATAATTGGCCCAAAAGAATTTTCGGAAGTTTCTAGAATTATGTCTAAGAACCTAGCACAACGTGCTCCGGTTACAGACAACTTCATTAACTACTGGAAAGACGTGGCAAAGGTTTTTGTTGAAGAAACTCAAAAGGTAGATATACCGTGGGTTACTTTTGACGGAAAGATTATGACGCAAAGGTATCGACCAAAGATACAAGAGCGCATTGAATTTACTGATCCGGTTACGGGTCGTAAAATTGCTAACATCTATGAAGACAGTGCACAAGACGGAAAGCTGCTAGGAAAAGGCTCGCTTAACGACGCACGTATTGGATTAGGTGTAAATGGTAACCACAGCAATGACGCAGTTATTGTACGTAGGTTTCACTTGTGGGGACGTAAAAACAACGTTGAAACAGGGACGATTCACGATGCTTTCTTTACAAACATCGCTGAAGCAGACAACGCTAAAGCTGCTCTTAGAACCATCTATGCAGATGCTCTAGAGGGCAATACTATCAGAAAGACCCTTCTTGAAATGCGTAGACAGGGTTTATCGAACAAGTCTTACAACGCTTTACTTGCTAAAGCAAAGGCACAAGGTCTTATCGATCCTAAAGATAAGATTACAAGAGAAGAAATACTAGCCCCAATACCTGCGGGTAAGGACTGGTATGGAATTGGTCCATAGTTTATTTGTAATAGCCCATGCGACTTAACCTAACTAGAGTTTGTAACTCTGTATATTTAAAGAAATCATAACCCAAGCTGTGCTTGAAAGGAAGAAATAATGAGTGAAGAGAATAAAGTAGTTGAAGAAGTAACTGCTCAAGATGAGTCCACTGAGACTCAAGAACAAGAAACTGTTCAAGAGGGAACTGTCACTGAGAGTGAAGTAGATCCGATTGAACGTGAAGTCCAAGAACGACTCGCTAAAATGAAATCCAACATGGATCGAATGGCGGGTGAACGTGACGAAGCTTTGAAAAAGGCTGTTGAAATTGAGCAAAAACAAAAACAAGCTCATATTCAACGTCTGGAAGAAGAGGGAAAAATGCAAGAAGCTCTAGAGCTAAAACTTGCTGAAGCCCAAGCAAAGCTTAAGGTCTTTGAAGAAGAGAATGTTAAGCTTAACCGTGATAGTGTAGTTAACTCTGCGCTTAGCGGGCTAGACTTCCGTAATGAGCGTAGTCGCCAAATGGCCTATCGTGACATTGTTGAACAACTCGTTCAAAATGATGATGGTCTTTGGGTTCATAAAGCCGGTACTAACATTCAGGACTTTATTTCATCTTACTCTAAGAATGAAGAGAATTCATTCCTATTTCGAATTAAAGCTAACACTGGTGCTGGTAAGACAACTACGTCTGGCACCTCGTCAATGGAACAGAAAAAGTCTATTGGTGAAATGACAACAGAAGAAGTTCTTTCTCTAGCGGCCAAAGGCCAGCTGGGTAATTACACTTACTAATATCTAATAGTTACCATAAGGAAATAAATCATGGCTATTACAAACACAGACTTTCAGAACGTAGCACTCGCAATCTCTGCTTATGCAGATGAGGCTTACACAACTGAGAAAAAGCTTAACTCCACTGGCATCGTTGGCCAGCGTGATGACATCAACGCTAACGGCGAGTCCTTTGTTGGTCAGTTCCGTTGGTACAAGCCACTCTCCGCAAACATCAACGTTCCATCGTTGTCGTCTGCTACTGATGGTGCTTACACTGATATCACAACTGACATTGCTAACTATGTTAAGACTGTTCGTACCTTCGGTGCACAGCAGGTTAACTTGCAAGAAGTTGTTTCGAAGCAAGACGGTCTCTCCAAGATTGCCCGTGACTTCGCAAAAGTACGTGGCGACGACGAGGGTGATGCACTCTTGAAGGTTCTTAAGGGTGTTGCTGCTCACGAGGTTGCCCTCGGTGATGCTGGCGGTACTGGTAACGGCGGTATTGTATCCTTCGAAACAGACGCAGACGCTGCTAACACAGGTTTCTTTGTTGACATCAACGCTGCTGGCGAATTTGGTGCCGCTGCAACAGGTACTTCCGATGCACGTCGTCTCTTTGACAGCTCCGCTATTGGTGCTGCTCGTGGTGAGCGCCTCTTCAAAGCTATCGGCATGGCTTACAAAGACATGGAACCAGATTTCATGTACTTGGCTACTTCCCCAGAAGTTATGGCTGAAATGCGTGCAGCCAACTTGGTTGACCAAACTCGTGTACAAGACGGCAACCTTGAGTTTGACACAGTCTTCGGTGGTAAGTTCCGCTTGATCATGACTCGTGCAAGCCAGACAATCACACCTGCTACTGGCGACCTGAACGCTTCTTCTGCTAAGTGTTCTTTCGTTCTGAAGCCAGGTTCTGTGTCTTTCGCACCAGTGTCCACTCCAACTCCTGTTGAAGTTGATCGTAACCCAGCTTCCTACACAGGTGGCGGCTCTACAAACATCTGGTACCGTTATGGCTTCATCATGCACCCAATGGGTTATGACTGGGCTGGCGCAACCAATGCTTTCGCAACTAACACTGCTTACGCAACTGCTGGCTCTTGGAACCGTAAAATGGATTCTTTGAACTTGGGCATCCTGCCTATCTACCACTCATAATAAGACTAGGAGGAGCTAATGGCTTTAGTTCTTAATACTAATAGTTATGTGACAATAGCTGACGCTGACGCTTACTTTGAAACACGAATTGATTCTGCCAGTTGGACTTCCGCTCCAGACTCAACCCGTGAAGAAGCTTTAGTGACTGCTACACAAATTATTGACAACAATCCTTGGATTGGCTCTGCTGTTAGTTCTTCCCAAGCTCTTGCATGGCCACGAAGAAACGCTAACTACCTTGATAATAGACTGGGAATGCAAATTGCTTTTTCTGAAACAGAAATCCCTTCTCTAGTCAAAGTAGCTGTTTATGAACAGGCTTTACACCTGCTGAATAACGAAGACTTGGTAGCACAGACAACCCAAACATACGAAAGTATTAGTATTGGTAGTATCAGTGTCAGCGATTCTAATAACGATGTTACTAGAATTTCTGTAACTCCTAGTTTTGTTATTAAGCCTATCCGTCCACTTTTAAGAAGAGGTGTTGACGGGCTAGGTGCAAGCTGGTGGAGGGCTAACTAATGTCACTTTCTGCTAAAGTAACAAAGGCTGTTGATAAGGCTTTTGCTGCCGCAGGTGACTTGGTAGAACAAGGTACACTTTCTACAAAAACCGTCTCTGGTTACGATTTTGCAACACGGAGCATAGTTAGCACTTCCAGTACTACTACTGTTGATGTTATCTTGCAATCGACCAAAAAATCTTCTGGAGACGGTTTTACAGTTACTGCTATTATGAAGTCAGGCCCAAACCTGTCTGTTTATGATACTCTAACTGTTTCTTCTGGGGCTTACAGTATTGTTGATCATAGTGACAATGGTTTTACTATAGACGCAATACTGGCAAAGGAGGTATAATATGTATGATAATGTCTTAGCGGACGTTGAATCTGTATTCGCCTCTGTGGCCTGGACAGTAAACAACATTGAGGTCTATCCTGATAACTATCAAGGTGACATCAATACAGAAAGTGAATTTTGTAGACTAAATGTCTTACCAAGCAACAGTGGCAGAAATGCCTACGGTGGCAATAAAGTTCTAAAGGGTATGGTAGCAGTTAAGGTATTTGTTAAAGCTGGCGAGGGGCAATCCCGAGTTATGGCTATTTCAGATATTCTTGATACCGTACTTCAAAACAAGCGTTTAACCAATGGTACAGAGTTTGGAACATCTTACTTAAACGTGGAGGGGCTAGACCCTCAAAACAAAGCACTTTATAGTGCATCTTACATAATTCCATTTACCAAATACGGAGAATAACAAATGGCTCATATCTCAACTCTTGGTGCAGGTATCTTCACTTACCTCGACATCTTTAAAGGCGCAATCCCAGCAGGTACAGACACTGCAGCAGAGTGCGCTGCTCTCTTTGTGGGCACAGCCCCAGGTACAGCTGATGCGGACCACGTCCGTATGCCTTCTGTGCGTGAGTTCCCTTCTGTAGGTACTCCTGCAAACATCGTAAACGTTCCTGTTTATGGTCAAAAGACTTCTTCGCAAGTTCAAGGTCAAGCAGACGCTCCAAGCTTGGAAGTTACTGTTAACTACGTTGCAGAAGATATGCAAGCAATTCACGCTTTGATTGGTGAAGAGCTTGTATTCCGCTTTATGATGGCAGAATCCGCTGTAACCGCAGACCAAGGCGCTGATTCGACTCTTGCAGCTGCAAACACAGAGTTCTACTTCAAAGGCAAAATCGAAGCTATTCTGGTTAACCCACAGCTGACAGACGCAACTACTGCGACTGTTACTCTGTCGGCTCAGTCTGACTTCTTTGGCCCAGCAACTGTTGCTGCAGCCTAATAGTAAAATTAGAGGGGGCTTAATTGCCCTCTCTTCTTTAGTATAAGAGATATAACATGACAGATAAACCATTTAGTAAGAGTTTTGTTATGCGCACAACCTTTAGGCACATGCGGCGTAGCGTAGATATTAGCATCCGAAAGAGTTTTGAACGATTCAAAGATTTTGAAGACGGTTCAGTTGAAGGTAAAGATTGCCTTGAGACCCTTTCGGTATTGCACCAAGTAAGAAAATTGCTAGACGATTTTCAAGTAAATAACCAAGAATTATTCACAGAAAAAGACAAATTAAAGTAAGGATTATAAGTATGAAACATTTGGTAGGTAAAGTTATCACTAAGAAATTCCCATTTATGGAAGACGAGGTGGAAGTTCGAAAATTGTCTGTAAAAGAAGTTTTTGAGGTTCAGAAGCTTGTACAAAAATCAGCAAAAGCAAAAGGGGAAGACGCTCAACTTGGCCTTCTTCGTGATGTGATTAAGCTGGCGGTAGTCGGTGCCGAAGAACTGTCCGATGAAGATTTTAACAGTTTCCCAATTGCGGACCTAAGCGATATTACTGAAAACATTTTAAACTTTTCAGGCATTGGCGGGAACTCTAACGCGGGAAACTAACACAAGAGGAACTGTCTCTTTATGAAATAGCTTATGAACTAAAAACACCTGTTTATATTTTAGAAAGAGAAATGCCTTATACTGAATTTGTTAAGTGGGTGGAATACTTTAAACAAAGGCCAATTGGTTGGAGAGACGACCAAAGAACCTATATGCTGCTCAGAACACAAGGCGTTAAAGAGTCTGCTGAAAACGTATTCCCAACACTAAGATTAATTAAGTCTAATGAAGTTGATTCGCATATCCCAGATAGAGCTATACCGAAAGGTCAGTTCTTGGATAAGTTAAGAAAAGCAACAAAAGGTGACGGCTCCTCAAACATGTTTAGGTAAGTCTATGGCAAACAAAGTATCGCTTGAAGTTGTAAATTTTAAGCAAGAATTAAAACGAATCGAGCAAGAAGTATTAGATCTTGCAGAAGCTGGTCTACACGAAAGAGTAGAGTACGCTACAAAACAACTGAGAGTAGTTACTCCTGTTGATACGGGTGAAGCTAGAGAAGGGTGGGAATATGAAACCACCTCTCTTAAGAAAATTTTAGGACTTGAAGACATCGCAGTCATAAGAAACGAAGTCGATCATGTTACGTACTTGAATCAAGGTAGTAGTAAACAAGCTCCTAAGTACTTTATTGAGCAAGTTCTTTCCACCATAGGTCTTATAACCTCGCAATAATACTTTAGCCCCTGATGGCCTCTATTTATTTAGAGAAGCTGTTGGGGGCTATTTTATTAAAAAGGATAAATATAATGGCAGTAAATATCAGAGTCAATGCCGACACAAGCAAAGCGAGACAAGACTTATCTAAGCTTGAAAACTCAGTAAAAAGCATTGACAAAACAACAAAAAACGTTACTAGATCTTTAACACGACTCGCACAGGGTATTGCTACAGCTTTCGGCGGCGCAGTTGCAATTAAGTCTATTAACGGTGCAACTAACAGCCTAATTGAACTAGAAAACAGAACAGCACTTGTTACAGGCCGTAACGAACAACTTGGAAAAAGTTTAAACAACCTTTACAGTATTGCGAGGCAATCTAGGCAGAGTGTAGGCTTAGCTGCCGAAACCTTTAATCGTTTTGGTTTAGCTTTAAAAGGTACGGGGACATCTGTAACAGAAATTGAGAAGGCCACTCTGTCGGTTCAAAGGGCGCTTTCAATTTCCGGTGGCTCTGCGGAATCAGCTAGCGCTGCAATCTTCCAACTTGGTCAAGGTTTAGCTTCTGGCACTCTCAGAGGACAAGAACTTAACTCTGTACTCGAACAAGCACCTCGTATTGCTCTCGCTATTGCGGACAGCCTCGGTGTTGCTCAAGGTGAACTGAGGGCGATGGCAGCAGAGGGTCAACTTACCACTGAAGTTGTGTTTTCTGCGCTACTTGGACAATCAGAAAAATTAGAAAAAGAATTTGCTGTACTAGAGCAAACTTCAACTCAAGCATTTACCGTAATGTCCGACTCTATAAAACGAGTTGTTGGGGAGATTAGCAGGGGCATTGGCTTCACTGATGTCTTTACTCGTTCTTTCAATAGAATTACAGATGTTTTTGTTAACAGCGGTTCTGGTTTTGAAATTGGCATCTACGCAAAAATTGCGGAGTTACAAACCTTAGTAAGTGATTTGACACCTCTATTTCAAGCAGTAGGTAGAGTTGTAACTGCCTTTGGTGGTCGTGTAGGAAATGCTATACAGCAAGCTATTTTACCGTTACGTACAGTAGGGGATAAGCTTTATATCTCTTTCTTAAAGCCAATACTTGCTATTGAACAACGTCTTAGATCTTTCAAGCTAGGTATCGCCGCTGCACAGGATAGTGCGACGTATGGCGGGTCTAGAGGCGGTATCACCAACTTATTTAAGGCTGAAAGTTTAAATGAAGCTATTCTAGCCTTAGATACGATAGCAGAACAAATAGAAAACACAGGAAGACGTACTTATAACATTTTTGCAAAATCTGAAAATGCTATAAGACCATTCTTAATCTCTATTGAAACCGTGGGGATTAAACTTGGCTTAATTGATCAGAGTTTATTACGTCTTCGATCAAACTCAATGGAAGATTTTAACTTTATTTTAAGGCTAACTGTTGATCTTCTTGATGAAGTTTATCGTAATATTCTAGCTTTGAAAAGCATCCGTGTAATTATTATTGCCTTTACAGAGCTAAAGCAAGGTGTAAAAAGAGTCTTAGAAGCGTTACAAAACGACGTAAAGAAAATATTTAACAGTATTGCATTGCTATCCACGGGTCTTTTTGGAAATGTGTTTGACAAGGCAACTGAAAGTTTATCTAAAACTGCTAAAGTCGTTACAAAATACTTAAAACAAATTGAGAGAGCGTTCTTCTGGGTGTACGACGAGGTTATCGCTAACTCTTGGTGGACAGACCTTATGGAAGAAACCTATATCCTTTCGGTAAAATGGTTGGGTAAAACCTCTTCTGTAGTTTCTAATTTTAGTAATTCTATTGTTTCTTCTTTTTCTAACGCCTATAACAAAGCTATGCCAAAGATTAAGGATTTGTTTTCGGCGGTTTCTTCTAAGTTTAAAAAGATAGAAATCAACATAGATGCTAAGGCTGAGTTTTCTAGTATATTAAAAGACCCTGTAGATTACCTGCAAAAAAGTTTAAGATCTTTATTTGTAGGTATTGGAAAACCTATTGGAAAAGCAATCTCTGAAGCTTACAAAGAAGTTAGAGAAATTGCTCCATTTTTGACTAGCATTTTGACTGCTATTTTTGGTACAAAGTTAGTAGGATTAGTCAGCACTAGCGTTGCAGCTGGTCTTTCTCAAGTTATTCGAGGGGGTGTTATTGCAGCTCTAGCTTTAACGCTTATTGATGCCTTTGGAGACTCCTTGTTAGACTCTGGTGCTATTGGAGACTTTGCAAAAGGTGTAGGTGCCGCTGCAGGTACTTTCTTGAACTTCTTTATAGCTAACATCCCTGAGATTATTAGGGCGCTTTCTCAAGCTGCTGTTAGCTTTGGGCAAGGCTTAGCCGATTCTGTATCAGGTATTCCAGGAATTATTCTTAAAGGGCTTATGAGCATCCCCTTCTTCAACATATTGCCTGGTCTACTGGCCGCAGGTGTTACGTCTTACTTTACAGGTTTTGGGCCTAGTAAGCTTATTAAGAACTTTATTAGTGGGCGTCAGAAGCTATTTGATGATGATGCTAAAGTATTAAGTAAGAAAGCCTCTAAGCTTGCGGGGTCGCTTTCTAGTGCCAGCCCTCGTATTTCTTTCTTTGAAAGCGCCTTGATTGGCAGGGGCAGCGGGAGAGCAACTCTTGCAAAATTTACAAGTGGAATACTAATAGCAGATACGCTATTGCGAGGAGTATTCGGGGACACTGCGCTAGTAGACATTATTTCTGCAGGTGGTTTTGTTGTCTCTTTGTTGTATGGTACAAAAGGGTATTCAGCTGTAATTTCTCAGTTACAGGGTGCTTTCTCAGTATTAAAGAGTGTAATGTCTAGTTCTTTAGCTACTAAAAGTACAGCGCCTTTTGCGGGGGCTTTAATTGATTCTGCATCCTTAATTGCTGAAAAATTCCAGTTTTCTATGTATGCTGTTGGTCGTGGTGTAAGCGCTCTGGGCCTAAGGCTTGGTATACTATCAACACAAGCTAAGACAGCAGGGTCTGATCTTTCTCTTAATATGGCCGGTCCGTTCCAAGATGCTCTATACAGAATGGGTTTGAGCTTAGGTAAATTTACAAGAAGAATGAGCAGGTTTACCAAAGGCGCACTCATTGGTGGTCTGGCTTTATTGTTTGCATCTATGGGTTCTTCTGCGGAGGCAGCTACTAACGATGCAGCCGATGCTACTGTTGGTATGTTAGATAAAATTGTTAATTCAATAGAAAGTGTTATCAACCACCCTCTAGGTATCATTGGCCTTATGATGTTTGGCGGAAAACTAGGTTCTGTTGTTTTGAGTGCAGTTGGTGCCATTGGTGCAGCTGCTGGCGCAAAGCTAGGCTCTTCTCTCCTTAAAAGTGTAGGTAAGTTTTCTGCAGTACGAGGAGGGATGCTTGCGCTTGCGATTCTTGGAGAAGGAAGTTTTGCGGCGGGTATTGGGTCAGCGCTTTCTGCTGCTGCTGCTGCAATTGGAAGCTTTTTGGCCGGTCTTGCAGGTCTTGCCCTTGCAGTTGCAGCCGGTATTGGTCTTATTGGAATTGCCTTCTTTGGAGAAGGTGATACAATTAGCGAAAGATTCGGCAACGCTTATGATAGCGCGAGAAAGTTCTTTGGCTATTCATCAAGAGCAGCTCGTGACCTGGAAGCTAGTCTTGTTAAGTCTCTTGGTTCTTTTGATAAAATTGGAGATATGAATGTTAACTTTAACGATATCTTTGATACGTTCTCATTTGAAGATATCAACATAAAAGAAAGCAAAGAACTACAAACAATTGCTAAAAGAACCAATAGCATTCTTGAGACTGCTCAAAGAAACCTTGAAGAAAATGGTGTTAATAGCCGTTATGAAACTAGAAGAGTAAAGCGTGCGGTTGATGCTGCACGACAGGCTTTCATAGACAGCAATAAACCGCAAATAGATGGTGTTGAACAGTCTTCGGCTAGTAAAACTTTAACAACGTTACTAGCTCCTTTTGAAAACATTTTTAAAGATAACATCAGCTTTGTACCACAGTCCGCTGAAATTACAAGAGGGCTGGGGCTTCCAACCGCAGCGTCAGAAGGTCTGTCCTCTGCTTTTGAAGAAATTTCTAACTCAATTGCTACAGGGGATGACTTTCAAATCACCTCTGCTATTGCTGCTCTTTTAAACGACTCTAATCTTGTAGAGGAGTTGAATAAGTCTATTTCTGGGTCAACCCTTATATCGTCTTTGAACAGCATTATGGCAGTGTCATCGGGCATGAACGCAGATAACGTTTCACCTGAAGTTATGAACAGCTTGTTTACTTCGTTGAGTGAACTTGGGAAAGAGTTTGAGTCTGCTAGTGGAATAACTGGTACTGGAATTTCTATAAGACAGGAACTCGCAGATAAGCTTCTAGCGGCAGTTAGCGGCGATGTAAATCAAGTTATTCAAACAACACAAGGTGTTGTGCGCTCTGCTGCAGAGGATAGTTTCTTACAAGCTGCAACTGCATTGCAATCAGTTTTTGGTGAGGGTATATTTGATGCGAGTGCCTTTGATAGTCAAGATCTTGTTAAGTTAAGTACAGAGGATCTTAGAGATCTAACAAAAACTATGCTAGAAAAAGCAAGTAAGGCTACAGAGCAGCTAAATCGTTTTGAAAACATTGATCAAAACTTAGTTACAACAGAAGAAAGATCTAAAGTTTTCGATCAGGTTCAAACAAACATTAAGCTTCTGTTTGAAGCAATGACTAATAAAATGGGGCTTGCGGGCGATACAATCCCTGAAGTAGTTGTAGCTGCTTTTGATCGCATGAACGCTAGACTAGAAAAATTAGGTATTGACGCACTTAACTTAGTACCTAGCAGCAATATAACCACCCCTGGTCTTACTAATTCTTCTGGGCGTGACGTTGAAACTGTTAACAAGAAAATCTTGAGTCAATTAATAGAGATTGAATTGCTTCAAGATTCAATTAACGATGCGAATCAAAAAGACAATACGTTAAGAAACCAGCAGCTAGTAAGTTTAGGCAGAGCAAAGTCTTTACTTGAAGTTCTAATTGCTGAAGAAAACTCAATGACTCTAGCACAAGTAGATCGAATTGGTGCAATTGAAAATGCGCTAAGCCAAGTAGAAAACTCAAAATCTTTGGAAGAAGCAATTAGCATTAACCCTAATACTATGACAGAGATACTAAGAGCTAGCGGGACTATTGACTTTCTTACGGCAGCTCTTACTCGACTCCAACTTGTTGGAAACGGACAAGTGGATGTTGGTATTATTAGAGTTATGGAGCGGAAAGTTTCTGATGCTAGAGACCTTGTTTCCTCTTTCTTAAGTAATGATCGTGGTCCAGGTAAGCCAGATAAGCCAGATAAGGCAAGTAAGAAAGACAAAGTTAATCCTTTTGAACAGTTTGTAACTGGTCTTGGTGAAGCTGGTTTTGGCTTTAACTTGCAGGAAGCTGCAGGGTTAGGTAGTGCTGCTTTTGAAAAGCTAAAGAAGCCAGTTAGCGAAGTATTAGCTCTTAATAAGAAAATAACAGAGTCTACCTTAGATGATGTTAAGGGAAGGTCTGCGGCAGTTGCGGAGTTAGAAAAACAAAAGAAGTTAATCTTTGAAACTCTTATTGCCCAAGGAACTGTATTGCAAGGTAATAAAGCCTTAGAGGCTCTTGGGTTAGATGAGTCCGTCGGGACTAGCCAAAGAACCTTAGATATCGGTAAGAATATTCTTGTATTGCAAGAAAAGCTTAGTACTTTAAGTTTTGATGATTACAAGAATAAATCTGAGACCAACAGAGAGCTAGAGTATCAAACAACTCTTCTTAACAATCTAACTTCAAAAGCTCAGTCTGCTTCTGATAGTATACGTTCTGCTTTTGCAGAAAGTTTTAAGTCTCTTATTAAAGGTGAAAGCACAATTGCTGGTTTCTTTAATAGTTTGCTTGATTCTATTAGCAACAGCATTATTGACACTGTTGTAGATTCTTTCACACAAGCTTTCTTTAGGGCTTCTAATCTAGACGTAATGTTTGATACGTTCTTTTCAAGCCTTATGGGTAGCGCTGATGGCGTTGGTAACCTTGCTGGCGGCAAGATCAAAGAGGGTATCGGGTCTCAAATGGAATCTATGGGAGAGGGCGGTTTCTTGTCTGGTCTTTCTGAAGGCTTTACAGGTGTAGTCTCAATGCTTGGTAAGGGTCTTTCTAGTATCTTCGAAGGACTCTCAGGGATGTTTAGCGGTGGCGGCGGTTTCCTAAGTTCTATACTTGGAGCCTTTAGTGGTGCTCCGCTTCACACTGGCGGTATTGTTCAAATGAGATCTGCAGGTGGTCTTATCAACCCTAACATCGGACAAGCAGGTAAAGATAGTGTGCCTGTCATGCTTACCCCAGGTGAGTATGTCCTGCCAAGTCAACGGACTGCGGAATTGCTAAAGAGTAACTCAGGAAACAATGGCAGCAATCAAACAGTAGTTAACCTTTCTGTAACAGGTGACATCTCTAGACAGACTCGTAAAGAGATTATCAAGATGATGCCCTCTATTACTCAAGGTGTGAACTCTCAGAATAAAGAGAGCAACTACCGTCGATAACTAGTTTATCAAAATAAAACTTAATGGTCACCCTTCGGGGTGGCCTTTTTTATCAAATACGTCAGCAAAAAACTACACAAAAAAGTGAGAAAAACAAGGCATCTATAATGATATAACAATATATCAGTAACCCAAGTGGTAAAGGAAATAAAAAATGATTGCTATTCTGTTTACAATCTATACAGTAGTGTGTATAGTTCTTCTCGCCCGTATTAGCTTTCTTATGGCTAAATACAATGGTCAAAACCCCTGGTTGTGGGCTATCCTTACTGTTATCTTTGGAGCTATACCTTTAGCTTATGTTTTCTCGTATAAGCCAAAAAATAAATAAAATAAAACACCTGAGTATGTGTATAAACTGCTTCAAAATTGTACGAACTTTGTGTGCAAAAAGTGAGAAAAACAAGGCATCTATAATGATATAACAATATATCAATAACCCCAAGTGGAAATCCAAGAGGAACTTAAAATGGCTATGCTAATCTATACAATCGTTTTTGCTATCTGTACAACACTGAGCTATAAGTTTTTTAGTTTTAAAGTAGGTGAATACCTTTACAAAAAATCTAAAAGAAAAAAATATAGCAAGTACGGAATGGCTTTTTATAAAGCCGACAAAAGAGACAAGAAGGCAAACTATAACGTCGCATATTAATAAGGTAACCCTAAGCATGGTTTAAAACTGCTAATAAGGAAACACAAAATGTTAACAATCGTTGTAACTTTTCTAGCTCAGTTTTTAGCGGCTTTGTTTATTAGGCTGGGGTACCACAAATACACAGATAAAAAAGTTTATGCAATAAACGAATTTGTTGTTTTATTCTTAATACTTGTTCAAGTAATTTATACAGGTATAACTTATCTGCCTTTTATACTTGGCTTTTTCCTTGTAGATTTTTTGTTTCACATGACAAAGGGTTCTAGCAAAGAAGTTGATGTAAAGAGTTTTATTCGAAGACTGGTTAATATGATGCCAGATAAAAGGGAAGAAATTAATGAAAATGACTTGGGGTAAAGCCTTTGTACAAGGCACTACAGAGTTAATAGTTAGTATTGGGGGTGTTCTTTTTAGTCCGCCTTTGTCAAAAGAATTCATAGACCTTACAGCTGTGCCTTGTGAAGAGGCGCTTAACAAAGTTCTAAAAGAAACACTAAAGGAGAATGCTTAATGATTATGACAGCAACAATGTGCCTAGCACTTAATATGTTTTTTGAAGCTCGTAATGAGCCTTTAATCGGTCAGCAAATGGTAGCTGAAGTAACTCTTAATCGAGTTGAGTCTAGCAGTTATCCTGATACCATTTGTGAAGTAGTTTATCAGAAACAACAGTTTAGCTGGACACACGATGGTCTTACTGATGACCCTACAAAAATGAGTTACCTAGACAAACAAGCATGGGAGGAAATCTACAAGGCAGCAGCTATTATCTTGTCTGAACCGGAGACCTACCTACCTGGAACAGACACTACCCACTACCATGCAGACTATGTCTGGCCCTACTGGGCAGATGAGCTAGAGTATGTGAGTAAGGTTGGAACACACTTGTTCTATAAAAACCGAGAAAGCTAGCGCATCTATAATGATATAACATATATCAATAACAATCCATAAAGGAAAACACTATGGAACACGTACTTGTACTATCAGCTCTTGCTGCACCTTTCCTAGCCGCTATTGCGGACTACGCCGTTACCCCTTACCTTCTTAAAGGAGAAGACAAATGAACACTGTTTACAAAGTAGGCATCTACGACCTAAACCTTAGCCTGATCTGCACTAAGTCTTTCTTTCTAAAGTCAGACGCAGATCGTTATGCAAAAGCATTACGTGGAGCCTTTATGCCTCACGTTGGTGAAATTAAAGTGGAACCTTCAAATGTCGGTTAAAAAGAAAATGACAAACGAGGAAAAAAGGGAATACTTGGACTCTATTAGTTTTAGCAATCTTGTTAAAGCAATTGATGAAAAGTGGTCTCACACTTACATTGACGTAAGTCATTTGAGTGATCATGAAGAAGTGGCCGAAGAGTCCACACTTCAGGAACAGTGAGATCCAGTGAATCCATTCGATGAGTGGATTCCGTGGATTTCATTGGAATCCTCCCTGTTGTTTAACTAGCCCTCCAGCCCTAAAAAGTTGGAGGGTCTTTTAGACCACAGGGTCTGTACCGCCAATAAATAAGGAGATCTCTTATGGCTACTCGTAACTTCCCTTCCATCTCATCCTTTTACAGCAAATCTCGCTATGTCCTTAAAAATGGACAGCCGTATAGTGGCCGAACTAACGCTGAACGTGTTATTGCTGCTTCTCGTGTAATTAACGGAGAGAGCATTGCTAAAGTTGCTTATGACATCGGTTGCTGTAAAGACTCTGTTCGTAACTGGGTTAAAACACTAAATACTAACAACCCACGATTGAACGGATAGTTCTAAAACAAAATAACCTCACTCCTTCGGGGGTGGGGTTCCTTTAAACTAAATATTTTTTTTTCAAGTTATTAAAGACTATATCATATATGATGGCAATTGCTCTAATTTACTTACTTATTTGTAAGGGAGAAATTGTTGTAGAATTTTCTGTAGATAAGGGCCGCAAGGCAAAGCCTTACAAAAAGAAAGACAATAATGATCAAAGAAACAGTACTAGAAAAGTTAACACAAGACCTTAATTACAGACAGGGGATGCTAGACAATAGACAATCTGCGAGCTACCTAACTGAAATGGGAGCAAGAGATATTGTAGAATTCTCTTACACACATATCTTAAAAGGATTAGAAAGAAACTCAAGCTTAGTAGAAGTAGCTAGTAGTATTGGTAGACGGCTTCGACAAAAACTACGTCAGAAACAAAACAGTGTGCTAGACATTCAAGGCGGTTGGTTTGTTCTGATTAGTTATATTGAACTTGGGATACTGGGCTATCGTAAGAAACACACCTACCGTAATGGTAAAAAAGATAAACACAGAACTTACTTCATTTACGCAAAAGACTGGGTAGCAATTAAGGAGTTGTTAGATCTTGTAGATACTGAGAAGTGTGACATGTTCCCTGTAAATACACCAGCAGCGCCTTGGGATGGTTCTGCTTATCACTCTACAACAGGTATTAGCGTTATTAAGAAAGGCTATGAGGACGCTCTAAAGTACTTTGAGAAGAATGACATGAGCTATATTGTTGATACTCTAAATAAGCTAAATAATACAGCTTGGCGTATCAATCAACCTGTCTTTGAGGTTTACAAACAGTGTATGCACTCTGAGTCAAACCCTTTTAAGTTCACAAAGGAGATTGATCCAATTAAACGGGCTTCGTTAATTATCGAAGCAGAGGCTATCCAAAGGCTTGCAGAGAAGAACCTAGACAAGCCATTCTATCACTTGTATAACCTAGACTTCCGTGGACGCATCTACCCTAACACAGCCTTCTTACACGAGCAGTCTAGTGACAATGCAAAGGGTATCCTAATGCTAGACGAGGCGGTACCCCTAGGGGAAAACGGTTACTACTGGTTGTGTGTTCATACTGCTAACGTTTGGGGGAATGACAAGGTTAGTCTTGATGACCGTGCTCAGTGGGTTCTAGATAACTTTGACGACATGATGTCGTATGTTAACAACCCTATGAAAAATACTGGTTGGATGAAAGCTGATAAACCCTTTAGTTTCCTTTCCGCTTGTCATGAGCATAGTATGGTTTCTAACTGGAATGGGGATGGTAACGAACCAGAAGACTTTCCAAGTTGCTTACCAGTCTACATCGATGGCTCTAATAACGGTGTTCAACACCTTGTTGCTATGTCTCAAGATGATGAGGTTGCCCCTCTGGTTAACTTGGTTCCTCAAGACCTTCCTGGTGATGTTTACATGTTTATCGCAGAAAAGACTTGGGACAGCCTTGAAGACAAAAAGAACAAGTTAGACCCAGAAACTATTAACAAGTTTAATGATGTGTTTCAAACAGCAACAAAGCTTCAAAAAGAGTATCAAGAAGCACCAGACAAGTCTGAAAGAAAGGCACTAGCGTTTCAAGCAGCTCAGACTTGGCGTAATCAAAACAGAGGCTTGCGAGAGAAACTTTTTCCTGTTTACTGGACGAACATCCAAGACAAGAAAATCCAACGTAAGACTGTAAAGCGTAACGTTATGACACTGGGATACGGTGGTACAGCCTACGGTATGGGCCAACAGGTGATAGAGGATACAAGGGATATCTCCCCTTATCTAAGGGACAAAGAGCATCTCTGGGGAGCCCTCTTAGGCTCTCTCGTGTATCAAACCTGCTATGAGGAGCTAAAAGGTCCAGCTCGTATGTTAAGACTATTCCAAACTCTTGCTGAGAGAGCTAACGAAAAGAAAGTATACTTAACTTGGATCTCCCCTGTAACTAACTTTCCAGTGTTTCAAGCCTACCGAAAGCCAACCAATAAAAGGACTGAGCTAAAGTATGGGGACGAAATTCTTAAAGTTCAATTACAAGTGTGGGAAGAAACTACTCTTAACGAAAGTAAACAGAAAACAGGCGCTGCACCGAACATAGTGCATAGCCTAGATGCTGTTCACCTAACAATGTGTATTCACGATGCGGACTACACTACAACTGTTGTTCATGATTCTTTTGGTTGTCATGCTGGTAATATGAATCACATGTTCTTGCACGTTAGGCAGAAGTTTGTTGAGTTATACCAAGCAGAACCCCTAGAAGACATCTTAACACAACTAGACGCTCTCGACTTATCCCCTCAGAAAGGAACACTAAATGTCGAATCTGTACTCCAATCCGACTTCGCTTTTGCGTAAGACTATCAAGATCAAGTTTGAAGATTTGGAAGAGCTTGCTTATGTCCAAGCAGTTGGTCCAGACGAGGAATACCTCGAAGTAATTGTAAACCCCAGTCAAATAGATGAAGAGTTCTACGCAGAGCTTTACCTTGAGGATGAAGGCAAAGACTGGGAACTTGTTGAAATCGTTGACTAAATAATACCTGACGCTAAAGAACAATAATGTTCCTTATCGAAATACTAGAAACAAACCAAGAGGAAATCTATAATGGCTATCGTAAAAAATGTTGAACTGTGGTGGGTAAAAGTTGATGCAGCTCGTCCTGTAAAGAATATGGACCCTAGCAAACCAGACTACTGGGAAGTGCAGCTTCGTACCACTGATAAGACCGCAGCGGCAGCTTATGCCAAAGAAGGTATTAACTTTAAACCGCTGAAGCGCATTGTTAAAGACTCAAGCGGTCAACCGATGTTGGATGAGCTTAATGAAAAAGTGCGTGAAGTTGTTAAGTGTGAAAAAACAGGTAAGCCTTACTTCTCTGTTAATGTTCGTAAGAAAGTAACCAAGGCAGATGGTTCTGCACAACAACCAGTACAACTCGTCGGAGGTGATCTTACACCAATTGACCCACGAGAAGTTGGAAATGCTTCTCTTGCAAACGTTCGTCTGTTCCAGTATGACTACACTTACCAAGGTAAAGACGGTCGTGCAAACATGTTGATGGCAATTCAGGTAACTAACCTTATGAAGTATGAGCAGAAACCAAAAGAAGATGCCTTTGAGATGACTGAAATGAAGGTTATTACAGTCGGTGATAACCAAGTTAGCGACTCCCTGGACGACAACGACGATCTAGACTTTTAATAGAAACACCTAAGCATGTGTATAAACTGCTTTTATTATCAAATACGTCAACCAAGAGGTAACACTATGACAAACTTTAATAAGATTTACACAAAAAACCGCCGTACCGATGGCAAACTCATCAAGTACACTATCTACAATGCTTCAAAAAACAACAAAGTATTGTTTCGAGGTGAGAGCCACATATTAAACAGAGAAAACATCATTGCATGTAAGCGTGAAGAGATTACAGCAGGTTTATCCGAAGACTACCCTCAAATCAAAGCAACAAGATGGATGCAAGAAATTGCAATAGCAAAGGCTCACAACGAAGTAATCAAAGTTCGATTTGAAGAAGAGGAGTTGTTTTAATGAAAATAGCAGAGTTAGGATTCTTTCACACCCCTGCTGACTGGGACGAACTCCATGCATGGCTTGATAACTTGGAGAGTTCAGAAAAGGCTATGGCTAGTATTGCTGCTGTAATGGCTTGGAACTTAGCAGCAAGCATCACAAATAAGGAGGAAGAAGAATGAACCTACTACGAGGAGTCTATCTAGCTGGACCAATGGCTGGCTTTACTGGGAAAGAGATGAAAGGATGGCGGGACGTTGCTACAGAGCAACTAGAGGCTGCTGACGTCTTTTGTCTTGATCCTACCCGCCGAATTAGCTTCCATGAGCAAAGCTTGGATGACAACGGGCTATCAGACAACATAGCTAACCGCATCTTCCGTCAAGACCTTCGTGACATTGCTCGTTGTGAAGTACTCTTGACAGACATGCGAGACCATCCTCACGCTAAAGCACAAGGAACAGCGGCAGAGGTTATGTTCTCACACATGAAGAACAAAATCATCATCATGTTCAAGAACCCAGAAGACAAGTTAAACCCGTTTATGACAGCCATGGCTACTGAAGTACACGACTCGCTTCAAGACGCTATTGATGCTGCTATTGACTATTCTCTATAAGGAGTACTACTAATGAGATATAAAGGCTTAGAAATCGCACGGTTCTTTATGATGGACCAAGACAACTTAGACAACCCTCAAGAAATGCTCGATAACCCTTCGTACTACCAAACACGAAACGACCCTCACCTCTATATGTCAGCACATTCAGTAAGAGACATGATAAAGGTCGTTGAGCTTGTTTCTTTCCGCCTGGGAGGGGTCGTTAATCGAATCCGCTGGTATGTAGAGTTAGTACCTCTCACAGGGCAGCTAGTTGAAGTTCTAAACTACAACGACATAGATGATTAATCAAAAGGAAATACCATGTCTTACAAGAAAAGCACTTTGACCTACTCAGAAGAAGAACTGATTAAGCTTACTAGGGCAATCATCTTTCTATGGGCAGAGGAAGAGTTCAAGGAGAACCCTGATAGTAATATTAGCCGTGAACAACGACAAGAAGAGATTACGATGTCTTATCTAGAAAACTTGAACTCTGAACTAAACAAAGGAGCTTAAATAAAATGGCTAATCGCTGGTACTCAGAAGAAATGAAACGTTTTCACATAATTGAAAAAATGAGCACTTACAATGTTTATCACTTGTACTACAAGGGTAAGGGGGACAACTGGAACCCAAAAGACATTGAGTGGGGGTATGTTGGTATTGCTCCTTACGAGGTTATTATGGAGCGTTATCGTATTGAAAGTCAAGAATGTGCTAAAGGGTTGCGTCCTCGTCGTCGTAAGGTAATCCAAATGCTTGACTTGTTTCGACCAAAAGACCTTATTGGTATCAGGATCATTGGAGTAAATCTTAATAAAAAGGAGGCTCTACAAATTGAAGCTGCGTTGAGGCCAAAGGGGCATACATGTTATAATGATCAACGTATTTGGAATGAAGTAGCAGGAGGTTAACATGCAACAACGTGAAACTTATTATGAAGTTTGGTTAGGGGACAAACTTGACTTTAGTAGCCCCTCTTTAAAAGTTTGCTTAGACTCAGCTAAAAATGCTAGAAGCAGGGATTACATAAAAGTATATAAAGTAACCCTTTTAGAAGAAGAAGTGGAATACTAAATGAAAGTAGCAGTTTACTGGAATCTACACAAAAACATCTTCTCAATCCAGTCCCGTGAGACGAGTGATTACGGGAAAGTTATCGCTCATAAAGACTCAGTAGTAGTAGCCCTACCTAAGTTTGTCGTAAGACAAGCAGGACGAGATCAGGTTTTACAAGACAAAAAGAAAAATGTTCATGCCTTTGTGGTAGGGCATTTAACAGAAGCGAGGTTTCTTTCTTCTGGCAACCCTTTCCGTATCTCCTATAACCCCTACAAAAACAACAGCTTTGTGTTAGCTGACACTAAAGAAGAGATCCTCTCTGCAGCAGTAGCTGTTTTGAGTATGCAAGGAAACCACCCTATTATAGAGGCTTATGTATAATGTTAGAACTAAAAGGTTTGAAATTAGATGGTTTGTTTGAAGAGCGAACAGCTATACTAGAGTATGATGCGGGTTTTAGTCGTTATGATGCTGAACAAATGGCAGCACAAGCAATGGGATTTGCTAACAAGGCCGAGCTTAAAATGAAAGTACAAGAGCTTAAAGCAGGAGAGTACAATGACGCCGATCTATAAGGTTTTTGAAAAGACAGGGGAAGTAACCCTTACAACAGATAGTTTTCAAGGTGCAATAGACTTATGGAGTAGTTTACTCCCGGGATCTATGATTTATGCTGTTGCTGGTAAAAAATCAGAGTATCTGAAATCAAGAGAATCAATCAAACAGTGGGCGGACTGGCTAATGCTTAATAACTACAACCGAGTGGAACGTCGTATTATGAATGAACTTATGCAGCAAGAGGAAGATGGTATGAAGATTGTTGAACCAGAAACAGGTAACTTTGGCTATGCTGAGTATCTTGAGAAAGAAAGCAGTGAAGTCGAAGAACTCGACCCTTATGAGTATGGCTACAAGGACTTCCAAGACGCCTTAAGCTACAATACGCTTGCTGATAAAGAAGAGAAGAAGAGGTCTGCTGAGAAAGCTCTTGACTTCCACGGAAAGTTTGAAGAGATGGACAAGTGGACTCAGGAGCAGATTATCAACCCGAAGCACTACAAGATTATCCCACCAGAGGCCTACGAGGAGCACCCCGATGGGTTGGAGTATATGGATGTCATGCAGTACGCTCTAGCACACCTCTCTGGCATTGAGGCGCACACTATGGGCCACGTATTCAAGTACTCTTTTCGCATTGGTAAGAAAGATGCTAAACTACAAGATGCCAAGAAGATTGCTTGGTATGCAAACCGTATGGTAGAAATCTTGGAAAAGGAGAGTAACAATGACAAATAAAGAAATTTTAGATGTTCTAGAAAGTGTAATGAGAACAATGCAGCAAGACTTGAAGGATTGGGAATTCGGAGAACACTCCTACTTAGCTCACGCAGAAAGCCACATTGAGGCCTACGGTCAACTTGAGGACTTGGCAATAACAATTAAACGAGAAGACGAGGTATGGCCTGACTTTGTAAATGGAGATTTAGTATGATTAGTCAAAAAAATATTGATGCTTTTAAGGAGAACGAGGCAATGAGCGTTAAATACCTTATACTTAAAGATAACGGCTACGATGGTTGTTCCGTTAACTACTATGATAGTAAGAAAGAACTTGGGTTGGCACTTCGGGCTACTGACTACTTTCACTTTAGCTTTCCCATCGAAGATATAGAAGTTTACGAGGTTACTCGTGAGCTAACCACCAAAGAGTTGTTAGAGATTAGAGGGCTTCCAAATGCTAAAGAAAGTTGAGCTAGCCTACATTAGGCGTATGGCAAAAATGTACGAACGGTTTGATGACTTGCCCAGACGAGCGGCTATTTTCCAAGCCTACAAATCCTATGAGTTTTACAAAGAAGCAGAAGTGGAGATCAACGATGAACAACAACAACGTAACGTTTGAAGAACTAAAAAACATGACCTTTGATATGGACGGAAAGGATTACACGCACTTGGCGGAGTCTCTAGAGCATTGGTCAGCAATGTTTTTAGAAGGAGCTATCTCAGATGAGTATGCTGAACAACTCGCCTACCTGTTGTTTAACATGGCAACAGAGATGCGCAAGCTAACCGAATAAATAAAAACCAACAAGTAAGCTAGGAGAACTTATGAAACTTGTAATTGACATCGAGGCCAATGGCCTTTTACCTACAGTATCTAAATTTCATTGTGCAGGAGCCATTGATGTAGACACAGGACAAGAGTATTGGTTTAGGGACTATGAGTTTGCAGAGTTCCTTGTTTTGTTAGACAAAGCAGAGGTTATTGTAGCACATAATGCGTTGGGGTATGACATCCCAGCGCTAAACATTCTTTCTAAAAAGTACTACAAGAAACCTTGGGAGCCGAAGGCAGTGGTGCAGTGTACTAAAGTAATGTCTCAAGTTCTTAACTACCGTCGTTTTGGCTTTGGTCATAGCCTAAAGCTTTGGGGTAACTTCTTTGGGGATCAAAAAGGAGATTACACTGGAGGTTGGGAAGAGTTTAACGAGGATATGTTTGAGTACATGAAGCAAGACGTGCGACTAGGGACTCGTGTTTACAAGTATCTCATTGAAGAAACAAAGAAGTATGCCGCTGCGGCTGGCTCCAAGAAGATCTTAAAAGCACTTCGCTTAGAGATGGAGATGGATCGTATTATGGTTGAACAATGTCAGGGAGGTTGGCAGTTTGACTTAGCAGCGGCAAAGGAGTTAGTTCAGCATGTAGAGTATAAAATGAAGGACATTGAAAACTTCATTAACCCCAAATTACTTGCAAGAGTAAAGAAAGTAGACAATGACCCGAAATCACCAAAGTTTACGAAAGTTGGAAAACCGCTTGCATGGATGCGTAATTGGTTTCAGCTTGATGATAGCGTCACTGTTGATACTTGCCCTGTCTGGGGGGAGTTCAACCGAATTGAGTTTATTACTGGGGACATCGGCAACACTGATACTGTTAAGAGGTATCTTGATAGTCTTGGATGGAAACCGGACGAGTGGAACTGGAAAAAGATCAATGGCCAGTTTATCAAAGTCTCGCCAAAGCTCTCAGATAGTTCCTTGGAAGGACTTGGAGATGTAGGTCAGGCTTTGATGGAATACTATACTCTGCGGTCTCGTCACTCTATTATGAGGGGTTGGTTTGAGTATGTTGACAAGAAGGGGCGTATTCATGGAGATGTGTTTAACGTAGGTACACCTACCTTTAGACAAACCCACAAGATTATTGCTAACTTGCCAAGCGGGAAGGCGACCCTTGGGCCTGAAATCCGCAGGTTGTTTGTAACAAAACCAGGTTACAAAATTGTTAGCGCTGACTCTGCTGGTTGCCAGCTTAGGCTTCTTGCACACTTTATGAAAGACCCTGACTACACTAGAGAAGTTCTTGAGGGTGACATTCATCAGAAAAACGCTGACGTACTGGGTTGTTCTAGAGCTTTAGCTAAACCTTTTATCTTTGCTTACCTCTACGGTGCAGGGGGTAAAAAACTTGGGTCTATTCTTAATGTCCCTGAGAAAGAAGGAACAAAGCTAAAGAACAAGTTCACTAACGCTTTCCCTGAGCTTAAAAAGCTAATCTCAAAAGTTCAGCACATAGCGGAAGAACAGGGGTATATTCCTGGCTTAGACGACAGACCAATCTTCACAGACAGCCAACACAAAGCACTCAACTATTTAATTCAAGGTGCAGAGGCTGTGGTAATGAAAGCCACTGTGGTAATGATTGATCAAAAGCTAAAGGAAGCAAACATTGATTTTAGTCACTTACTTTTCTACCACGATGAACATTCAGTAGAAGTTCGAGAAGATCAAACAGAACAAGCACGGGAAATTATTATGGAATGTTTCCGAGAAGCACCTAAACAGTATGGTATTACTATTATGGACTGCGGCGATTGTAACGTCGGCTCAGACTACTTCGAAGTGCACTAATTTAAAGGATAAAAAAACATGACTAAGCTTATCAACAACCACATTATCTTTTCTTTCGACAACCCTTGGCAGATTCACTTTGCTGCAAAACTGTATCGTCACCTAGATACCTTGCGGGCAATGAATAAGCTAACGTATAACCCAAAGCTCGGGATGGGCTATTACAAAGGTTATCTTGAACCTATTGTTATGATGGACTACAATGACTTTGTAGAGAATGTCTTAAACTCGGGCTATGTTAAAAGCCAAGAGAGTTTTCTTCAGTTAAACCCTCGAACACCTCGTTCTTCAGCGGTACAGGCTTGTCTTGTTTACAACAAGCTTGACACAAAGGATGAACTCTTGGGGGAGTTTAAAGAGGTAAGTTACTCCGAGGCCCTGCTCAGTGACGCTTGGACTTGCCTAGAAGATCGTTACTATGTCGCTTAAGAGCGATCAGGTTGGGCTACGAATAAGGCTCTCTGTCGCTGCTTATGCTTATGAGTATAAAGACCACAGCATACTGTCTGATGCAGAGTACGATAAGCTATCTTACCTTGTTGACACAGCTATAGCAACTGGTAATCGTAAGCTGGATAACTTCTTTAAAAAACATTTTGAACCTGCAACTGGTATGTGGGTTCGGAAACATCCTGACAAGGCTGGGTTGGAAAACATCTACCAGCGTTACTATAACATAGAAGGAGAGTGGTATGGACAAGCGAGTTTACACAACGATTGAAGGGTTTGAGGCCGAGGTTGATCTTGACATCGTGTTAACTGAAGCAGACTCACGCCACACGGGGTATGGGGTCGCCTTGATTCTAGAAGGCCCTCTGGCGGGTTACGAAGTAATTATCTCGTCTGTGACCTTAGATAAACTACAACAACAGTGGGAGAAGAAGAATGACTAAACTTGAAGAACTAAAAGCTGTTTATGAGGCGGCTATTGTTGCCGCTTACAACATCCGCGATGATGCTTGTGCTGCTGTGGATGAGGCTTGTGCTGATGCTCGTGCTGCTCGTGCTGCTGCTTATGCTGCTCGTGCTGCTGCTCGTGAGGCTTGTGCTGCCGCTGAGGATGCTAATACTGCTTGGTATGCTGCTGATGCTGCTCGTTCTGCTGCTAACGCTGCTGCTGCTCGTGCTGCTCGTGATGCGTATGAGGCTGAACTAAAATACCAAGAGGAGAAAGAAAATGACTAAACTTGAAGAGCTAAAGGCTGCCAGTGATGCTGCTCGTGATGCTGCTCGTGCTGCTCGTGCTGCTCGTGCTGCTGAGAAAGTTGCACGGCTGATAATGCTGCTAATGCTGCTCGGTACGCTGCTAATGCTGCTAAACTAAAGAAGCAAAAGGAAAAAGAAAATGACTAAACTTGAAGACCTGAAAGCTGCCCGTGATGCTGCTTATGTTGCTCTGGATGCTTCTGAGGATGCTAATGATGCTGCTGAGGGTGATGCTGAGGATGCTTATGCTGCTTGGGATGCTGCTGCTGATGCTGCTGAGGATGCTTGGGATGCTGTTCGTGCTGCTCGTGGTGCTTATGATGCTGCTCGTGCTGCGTATGAAGCTGAACTGAAGAAGCAAGAGGAGTAGGAAAATGAAAGTTAATATTGGACCATACTCAGACGAGGGTGAACGAGAAACAAGCATACAGATAGATGACTACGACATCTGGTCAATGGATCACACTCTTGCTATGATTATTGAACCAATGCTTGTAAAGCTAGCCCTAGCAAAGCATGGCGCACCTTACGTAGATGTGGATGACTGTCCGCCAGACCTTAAACCAAAATCTGACAGCGTGGACATCAACGGCAACTGGCTTGGAGGTACTGACGACACTCACCACGAACGGTGGACTTGGGTGCTAAATGAGATGATTTGGTCTTTTCATCAAAAGAATTACGACTGGGAAGAGCAATACTACAGCGGTGAGTCTGACTTCTACTTTGAAGATGCTGATGAAGAAGGTTACAGTGTTATGAAACATGGACCCAACGATACCTTTCGTGTTGACCGTGCTGCAATGAAAATACATCAAGAACGTATGAACAACGGGTTCAAGTTGTTTGGAAAGTACTTTGAAAGTCTTTGGGATTAAAGGAGAGAAGTAATGAGTGAATATAACTGTGACAACTGGGTAGTTATCAAGATGAAAGGTGACGACCCTCACTATCGTCTGCTTGTTGGCACTTCTGGCGGTTACTTAGATGGCAGCTCTTGGCGAATGAATAGTGGTATCACAGAAGTAAACGAGACCGACGATAACTACTACTTTAAAAGTTCTAGTGGTAGCACATATCTTTGTTATAAAGAGTCGTACAGACTGAGAATGAACAATGCTCATATCTGGAATCGACTACAAGAACTTCATGGCGACAAAGTTGAGATGATGCCAGAAGATACTGACTGGAGGAATATGGATTGGATTATCAAATGACTAAACTTGAGAACGTCTTGGCTACATTAAAAGGCACGATGGAGGATAAAGGATGAAGTTTACACACCAACACAGTGACGGCACAAAGATTGAAATAGAAATGGCAGAACATGCGTCTATGGATAGTGTTCTTGAAGAGTTTCAAAACTTCCTTCGTGCTTGTGGATTTGTAGTTGAATACAATCAATGTTTAGTTTTGGAGAAGATAGAATGATTGAATATACAGCAAGAGTCTACGCTGATGGCTCTAAGCATTGGTACCTGAATGGTAGACGTCACCGTGAGGATGGTCCAGCTTGTGAGTACGTTAATGGTGATAAGTCTTGGTACCTAAATGGTAAGTACCACCGTGAGGATGGTCCAGCTATTGAGTACGGTGATGGTTACAAGGCTTACTACTTAAACGATAAGCTTCTGACAGAACAAGAGTACAAGAGAGCTACTACGTCTAAGCCTACCTCTTGTTCAGGCAAGGAAGTAGTAATTGATGGTGTTACTTATGTATTGAAGGAGAAATAGAATGACTAACAAAACGATTAAGTACACAGTAAAAGTATACCCTGATGGCACTAAGTATTGGTACCTAAACGATAAGCTGCACCGTGAGGATGGTCCAGCTATTGAGCTCGCTAATGGCACTACGGAGTGGTATCTGAACGATAAACTACACCGTGAGGCTGGTCCAGCTGTTGAAGGAACTGGTGGTTACAAGGCTTACTACTTAAACGATAAGCCTCTAACAGAACAAGAGCACAAGAAAGCCACAACTAAGGCTACCTGTGATGGCAAAGAGGTCGTAATTGAGGGTATCACTTATGTATTGAAGGAGAAACAGAATGACTTGGCACTATCAACTGATGAAACACACAGAACCTGACGGTGAAGTCTGGTATGGCATACATGAGAACTACAGGTCAGGTGGTTACACTGTAGAGCCTGTAAGGATCATGGGTGAGGACAAAGAAGACATCGAGTGGATGTTAAAGCATGTGCTAGAAGACATTGAGAAGCATGGAGTGAAAGACTATGAGTGATTATCGCATAGCCGCAGCAACGAAAGAAGAGTGGGCTTTACGAGCATGGTCTGCTGAAGCTAAGTTCAGGGAACTAGAAGAAAAGTACAAAGAACTTCTTGCTGAGAAAGACAGCGAGATCTCTGGTTGGTTTGAAACAGAATATGGTGCAGAAATGGTTTTGTGTACTAGCGCAGCAAACGATGAAGACCTTGCTGTGTTCCTCTTAGGGGAATACGGGGAGATGTGTGTTGGTGTCGATATGGAGCTAGAAGGCTTTTATCGAGACGGTAAAGAAGTAAATGCAGAAAAAGTTTGCCACTTTCTTGAGGTAATCTTTCTTGAAACAATTTCAGAGGAATAAAAGATGTCAGTTACTTACTCAGTAGAAGAAACTATTCGTATAATGTTTGATCGTTTTTACAAAGAGGTTAAGGCTCACGATACTCTAGAACTTGATCTAGATCTTGTGGCACTGCTTGAGGAGCTTGAAGAGAACTGTGTTGGAGAAGCCCTGTCAGAGTATACCTCTGAAGCAGAGTTGATGTATGAGGAGGGTTATGATAGTGGTTATGACGCTGGTCATGAGGAGGGCTACAACTCCGGCTACCGGACTGCGGAAGCAGAGGAGAATGACGCTCGCGAAGAGGGCCATGAAGAAGGCTTCAAAGAAGGCCGTAAAGAAGGCTACACAGATGGCTACGATGATGGTTACGAAGAGGGCTGTGAAGAGGGCTATCGTTGCGGAGTTCAGGATACCTTAAAGGAGAACAAAGATGTCTAAGCGTCTAAAAAAGATTGCTATCAATTTGTCTATGCTGTTGAATTTTTCATTAGGGGGAGAGTTAAATCAAACCTTTTCCGCTAGAAGTTGGGAAAGCAAACGCAACAATAAGTTTAACTTGGTGTTCTTACTTGACACCTTACTTGGTTCAGGGCATTGTGCTCGTGCTTGGGTTTACTGGCAGGTAAAGAGATAAAATGTTTACTATTGAATTTGATACGGATCGTGGTGAAGGTATCACTATAACTACTCTAGATGGAAAAGGAAGACACGATGATGTTGAAGTAATTTTGTATGATGATGATATCTACATTCGTCAGATTGACGAGTCAGACGGTGTTCAAATGATTATGCTATCTAGCCAGCAATTTAAAGACATTGTTGCAGCTTTTAACTTACCTGAAGGAGCCTACTATGCGAGTTAAGAAATATGAACTTCAAGCTGAATGCTTTTTTGAGGAAGGGACTACAAGTGAGACCCTCTTTACAGGCCTTGCTGCAGAGGTGGGTGAGGTGATGTCTGAGCGAGTTAAAGAAACACGCAAAGGCACTCGTCATAGCGATGAAATCTTTGATGAGCTTTCTGATGTACTGTGGTATGTAACTATGATTGCACGCAGTCGAGGTTACACGCTGAATCGGTTGATGAAGCATAACATCAACAAACTAGAAACTCGTGCTATTAATGGAAAAGGAAACTAAAATGCCAAACTGGTGTATGAACAGCGTCGTAATCTCTGGCCGTAAAAATAAACTGGATCTTATTGTACGGGCTTTGGAAGAAGACAAACTCTTAGAAACACTTTGCCCAATCGGAGAGTGGGACTATAATGAGGCAGTTAAACTTTGGGGAACAAAGTGGGAGGCTCAAAACGCAAGCTGGGATCTCGACGAAGCTAACAACATGCTAACAATTAACTTTGATACTGCTTGGGGGCCTCCAATAGCGGCATACTCTTATGGGGAAAAGCTTCATAACATCAAAATTGAAGCTACTTTCCATGAAGAAGGAATGATGTTTGTTGGAGAGTATAAAGACGGAGAAGAGGAATCTTACTCGTATGATTTTGAGGACGATGGTTTGAAAACAGAGGCCTCGCAAGAGCTTATTGAAGACTGGGGGATTGATAGGAACTGGGAGTCTTGGAAGGAAGACCAAGAAGAGTAAGAGAAAAAATTAGCTGACGTTAAAGAACAATAAAGGAAAACTTATGATAGCTATTATTGACGGTGATGTACTTCTCTACATGAGTATATGGGGTATGGATACTAAACAAGAAGCAAATGATAAATTTGATGGGTTGTTTAATAGCTCACTTGAAAGTGTTTTTGCTACAGACTACGTCATGGCCCTTGGTGGCCCTGACAACTTTAGAGTAGACTTGTTTCCTAACTATAAAGGTAACAGGACAAAGTCAAAATCAACAAGACCAGAATGGTTCTTAGATTTGAAGTCTGACATAGTAGAACGTTACGAAGGCTGTATTTTTACAGATAACTGTGAAGCAGATGATATGATCCGTGTTTGGGCAAATGAGCTTACTGCAGCTTGTATTGAGAATATTGTTATTTCGGTTGACAAGGATCTTGACTGTATCCCAGGGCTACACTACAACCCACGTAAGGAGTTTATTTACGAGGTTAAGGAAGCATATGCAGAGTACTTCTATTGGAAACAAGTTATAATGGGTGATCCAACGGATAACATTCCAGGGATCCCTAGGATTGGACCTAAAACAGCTGAAGCTATTCTAGAAGGGTCTACAGACTATCGGGCCTCTGTTTGTAAAGCTTATGAAAAGTTTTATAAAGAGGAGGGGTATGAGTATATGATTGCTAATGGTCGTTTAATTCACATTTGGCGACACATGAATGATCATTTCAAAGTAAAGCGAGAAGTCTATGACAAAGCAATTAGTGAGTGATACAGGGCATTGGAGTTGTTATAAAAACTTTAATGCTGAAGAATGGTTTGGCTTTGTATACTGTATTGAAAACTTAACAACAAAACAGTATTACATTGGTAAGAAACAGCTCTGGCATGGGGGTAAGAAAAAATCTAAGACCTATGGTAAACCTATGAGCTGGAAAACTTACATGGGGTCTTCTACAACGCTAAAGAAAGATATCACTAAGTATGGTAAAAAGAACTTTAGTTTTGAAATAATAGACTTATATAATACAAAAGGAGGTCTTTACTACGCAGAAGCTTACCTTCAAATGCTTTCTGATTCTATGACGGAATATCTTAAGGATGGTAAAACACCTCGATTTTATAACCGCCAAATTGCTGCAATTAGGTTTGTTCCTAGTGAGGGTCCGACTAAAAAGACTAAAGCGTATGCTAAAACTTTGAGAAAGAAATACGAATGAAAATACATCCAATTGCACCAGCGTTGTGGATGGCTGCAATGCTTAACTTAGTAGGTTCTATTATCCTCCACACGTTTAACATTGTAGAAGTTGATATTGTTTTGTCACTTTTATTTTACTTGTTCTTTACAGAGATGAGCAAGTTTGTAGCTGAAATGACAATGGAACCGGATAACTCAGACGAGGAATAAAGATGGGGCGAATAGTTACTAAGAATCAACCTTGTAATGACTGCGGCGGCTCTGATCCTCTTCAAATCTATGAGGACGGCTCTACTTACTGCTTCAGCTGCGGAAAATCACACAGAGCGAAAGGGGACTATGTTAAGCCTATGAATGATGAATCAGAGTTTGAATCTGTTGACAACTCTTGGGGGCCAAGCTTACGAGAAGTCTCTGAGGACTACCCTGTTAGGGGTTTCCGTGAACGAAACATTAACAAGACAATAGCTGAGTATTATGGTGTTAAGGTGTCTTATGACATTAACGGAGCCATCGATGCTCACTACTACCCTTATCATAACGAGGGTGTGCTAACAGGATATAAAGTAAGAGGTCTGCCTAAAGAGTTTAAGGCTAACGTTGGTAAAGTAAAAGGTGGTCTCTTCGGACAGCACCTGTTTAATGGTGGCAAGCGCTTAGTAATTACTGAGGGGGAGCTAGACACCTTGGCGGTTGCTTCTGCTTGGCATAAACGCTATAATACTTTTTACCCTGTTGTTTCTATTCGCTCTGCCACTACCTTAAAAGATCTGGTAGAAGAACGTGACTGGATTCGCAACTTCGAAGAGGTTATCATTTGGTTCGATAATGATGCCGTTGGCCAAGAGGCTACAAAAGAAGCAGCACGTATTATTGGTTATGACAAGGTCAAGATTGCTAAAACTCCAGAAAAGGATGCAAGCGATACTTGGATTAAAGACCCCGACAAAGTTCTAAAAGCTGTTTATGATGCCTGTGAATACACACCTGCTGGTATTCTTAACAAAGAAGACCTATGGGATCGTGTGGTTGCTTATAATGAAATGGAGTCTGTACCTTACCCCGAATTCATGGTAGGGCTAAATGCCAAACTAAAGGGTATGCGCTTTGGTGAAATTACTCTTTGGACTTCTGGCACTGGTAGTGGTAAATCAACTCTACTTAGAGAGATTGCAGTTCACTTGCTAGAAACTACTGAGGATAAGA